>OWKP01001030.1_pt1 | contig 18821 bp, 11 predicted proteins | sample 1732991 | NCBI WGS metagenome assembly OWKP01 (sample SAMN05065777, study PRJEB22554) | human gut metagenome | biome: ENVO:2100002; feature: ENVO:00000062; material: ENVO:00002003 | host: Homo sapiens | place: USA
ACGAGATCTGCGCATGTCTCGTGGGCTCGGAGATGTGTATAAGAGACAGCTTAACCTCCGGCTCTTTACGCTCTGCTTCTTTTTGCTGTTTTGCCTGTGCCTTGTAACGGTCAAGTTTCTCTTTGACCGATGGCTTTTCCACTGGCTTTGCAACACCCTTATCAGATTGCGTTTCTACCGGCTCTGAGTTTTGCCTTGACAGAGGGCTTTTGTCTGTTTTGGCGACTGAGGGGTTTGCGTTTGCTCGCTCCTCTTTCTGCATTGGATTTCTGACCGCTTCTTCCATAATGATTTCACTCTTGGATTTAGTCGGCTTTTCTTTTTCAACCGCTTCACGGTCTGCGATAGCTTTCTCTGCTTCACTGACAATCGAAGCCTTATCCACTTTGCCAAGTTCAAATCTTTCAACGATACGCTGAATTTTAGAAGCGTCCTCTGCTCTTGCGATAATATCTACCGGAGCGTTCTCTCCCTTTGTGTTCTTATCTCTGAGGACACAATAAAGAACACCATAGCGTTTTGCCTGTTCGGTAAACTTCTTCAAATCCTTTTGCGGAATGGAAAAGACTTTCAGCTCCTTTCCTGACTTAATCATATTGGTAAGCCTTGCTTTGCCCTTCGTCTTTTGTTCCTGCTTCAGAACCGATACCAAAAGTAATGCGATATTCTTCGCCGCCGAACCGCTTAATCTTGCAGCAACTTCAAATCCTTCAAGCGAAAGCCTAACGACCTGCTCTGCTGCGTCACCACCGTTGTTCATAGCGTGATTTCTCCTTTCTCTGCTGTTTTTGTTTCTCTGTTTCGATATGCTCAAGGTTTTCTTCCATAACCTTTGACCTCTCTGCAATATCCTCGCAGAGTTTTACTTCCCGTCGGAGTTTCTTCAATTCTCCATTGATAGAAGTGATTTCATCTTTTGCCGCCTGAAGCCGACCATCATCAATATTTGTTCTTATCTTTTTTCGGAGATGTGTTCTTCCGGCAATCAGATTTTTCATCTGCTCCTCTAAGGAAGTCTTATATGAAAAAAGCTGTTCGTCCGTGGAAATATTTTCTCGTCCGAGCAGCCTTACTTCATCAGTAATCTTATCGAGCTTCATCAAATCATCTTTCAAAAGATAATGAAGCCTTGCGTTATTCTGTTTCTTATACTTTGGCAGATAACCGAGTCTGTAACAGTAATACAAATACAGCCCGTAAAGTCCGCCTTTCTTTTTCAGTTTCTGCCCTCTGGTCTGCATACGGTACTGTCTTGGCTTATAAGTTGCCTTCTGGAACGGCTCAATCTCTGCCCATCTGTCACGATTTTCTTTGATACGCTCTACAATCCGGTCATTGGTATAATCTGCTCCGAGATTTTTCAGTCGTATTGGCTTATCGTATCCCTTTGGAATGACCGTCCAGTATTTTCGGCTTGGACTCAGGTTATAGGCATATCCCATTTCCTTGAGAGCAAACTGAAATTCTTTCAGGGTCTTGCTGTGGTCGATAGCATAATCAATAGCTTCTTTTGCAACCGAGTAGCGTGTCGGCATACCTGCTTTTTCTTTCATCGTCAGATACTCCGACTGCTTACTGCGGTTCGGATTCGGGTCATAGTAAAGTCCGTACTTCTCACAAATCCTGTCTGCAACTTTTCGGAATTTGAACCACGCTTTTTCCTCTCCCCACAAATGTTTGCCATCGACAAAAGAAATAGAGTTGATGACAAAATGGCAGTGCAGGTGCTTTGTGTTCAGATGGGTTGTCACAACGACCTGAAATCTTTTCCCCCACACTTCATTCGCAAACTCCATTCCGATTTTCTGTGCCATCTCAGGAGATATATCTGTTTCCTTGAAACTCAAATATCCGTGGTAGGCTTGGATACCGTCTGTCTTTTGGTACTGTTCCTTAACCGTTATAAACTGGTCACGGGCAATCGCCACATTACAGTTGATACCCTCAACATAAAATTCTCGCTCTGTTTTTTCTTCGTCCTTTGCATAAGCAATAACATCTGCAAGAGCCTGATACTGTTCCGGCGAAAACTCCCTTTTGATATTTGCAGAAGTCTTTTCCGGATTGGTCGCATAGTCAATGACCTGACCGAGCCTTTCTGTTACCGACCACAACTTTGTTACTGCCATTTCATTTCGCTCTGATTCGGACGAAGATATGTCCTCTCAATCTCTGACTGGAACTTATTCCACTTCGCAGCTTCATTCTTCAGCATAGGTGCGTCAATGAAACCAAGCGTATTAGCTTTAGCCGCAAGCTGATTGATGTTATTGCCGATAGAGGACAGTTCCCTCATCACATCATAGAAGCGGTCATCGGGTTTCTCTTTCGGCTCGTAACCTCTGATAAGTAAACGGATAAGCCCTGCTTCGGAAAGACAAGCCTTCTTTGCCTTTGCTGCCAAATCCTGTGCTTCCTTACGGTTAAAGCGTACAATCTTCTGAATGTTTCTCTTTCTCATAATCGGTATCTTCCTTTCTCTTTACTCTGCAATCTTTGTTAATCTGGAATAAGCACATCATCGTAACGCCAAGACAACTGCCGAGCAGTGTTCCGGCGGCGATAAGTAATAACTCTCTCAAATCAAGTTCTCCTTTCTCACGGGGTATTAGGGGCAACCCCTAACGAGCCTTTTACCGTTTGGGAAACTGTGTTTATCCAAATGGTCTGCTCGCTAAGAATAAACATCTCCTCCGGGTTGCCCCGTTCTCAGGCTGCTATCTCTCATAATCCTTTGATTTCGGCTTAAAAGGTTCAGCCACGATATTACCGCCCACTTCCTTAGAAAAGCGTTCAGGATACTTGAACTGTTCCTTATACTTCTTCATCATATCGTCCGGCAAGCTCTGAAAGCTCTCACTCTCAGGCGGTGCATAACAGATAAAGAACTTGCCGCAGATAATATCAACCATCTCTTTCTTATCGTTGTCCTGCACATAAACTGCACGGTTAAGCGGAAGTCCTCTTACCTTTCCTTCCTCATTACAGATGATTGCAACGTCATCGTCATAGGGCATATATTCCTCAATATCCCCGCCGACAACCTCCTGCATTGCTTCCAGACTGTCGTCGATTACAATTTCCTTCGGGTACTTTTCCGGTTCTACCAAGAGAACTTTAATCTTAGAATCATTCATCGTTCTTCATTCCTTTCGTGTGTTTTTTTATTGTAAATTCCCATCCGCATACAAAGAAAATCGTTGAAGTCCTTACCTGCTTTTGGTGGCTCATCAACGATTTCATACTTATCCGGCAGAATGGTTTTTAAAGTCTGTGCTGCCTTTCTGCCCGCTATATCATTGTCAAAATGGATACGGATTTTCCTGACAGATGGGTTACTGCCAAGATACTTTTCCAGTGCAATCGGCACTTTACTGTCCTCAATTTTCTTTGCCGGAGAATACACCCCAGACAGCGAAACAAAGCTCATTTCTTTCCAATCCTGCCCGTTCAGCTTCGCAAGCGTGGCATAGGATAACAAGTCAATGGCACACTCAAAGAGGTGTACTTCCTCCAAGTTTTCCTTACCAAGCCGAAAAGAATAATCTTTTTTACTGCCACTGCAATCGCCCATAATCCTACGCTTATTCGTGGAACGGTAGGCTGCATATTTGGGTTCTTTCTTCTCGTCATAGCCTACAAACACAACATTGTGATACGGCAGACTCTCAAAGATAAGGTCATTGGAAATACAGTAATTGATGATTTCAAAATCTATTCCTCTCCCGAAAAGATACTCTGTAATCACTCTGTTGGAAGCACATTTTTCAGGGAGAAGAAGTGGTTTGTTTTCCTCTTTTGACTGTGGCTTTTCATAGACTGGAGCCTGAATCGCTGTGTGTCCGATAATGGTTTCCACCGCTTCAAGGAAGCTGTAACCTTTGACCTTAATCAGATAATCCAAAGCACTCCTGCCGCCAATACCTCTCGACCACCATATCCATTTCCCATTTGAAATCTTCAAACTGTCGTGGGTTCTGGTGCAATAGGTGTTACCTGAAAACTTAACCAGCTCATACGGTTCATAATTTCTCAGGTAGGTTAATAAGTCCATCTGCTTCGCCTGAATGATTAACTCAGGTGCGATAAATGGCATATCGACCACCGCCTTTCTGTTTATCTCTCATACGATTTCTCCTTTCTGCCGCCGACTGGCTCGCCCTCATCAGGCTCTCCGCCGACAATCTCATTTTCCTTTTTATCCATATTGAGCAGGATATTCAGCTCATCAAGTCGAGCAGTTTTTGCCTTCAATTCTTCCTCTTTGGCAAACGGCTTTTCGATTTCCTGCTTCGCTGTTTCAAACTGCTTTTCCGTATTTTCAAGGCTGTTTTTCGTATCAGCAAGTGTTTCTTCAAAGCGTTCAATGCCGTTATCTATTCTCACAATATTACCGTGAGAATCATCGCCAAGCGGTACATCTCTGCTTGTTTCGCCTTTTAATTTCACAACATAATTACGCTGAACCGTATCAAAATACAGTTCCATTTGAAAGCCACGGTACTCGCCAAGTGGTATCGCATCGGGACTATTCATTGACTTGCAGGCATTGATGATTGCCTGACCTGCTTCGGCTTTTTCGGAATAAGAAACACCCGATACCATCATTCCAAGCGGCTGCTCGTCTGTCGGTTTCGGGTGTAATTTTGCTGTTTCAACATCTTTGGTAAGTCCCTCTACACGGGATTTCAAGTAAGCAATCTGCTGTGGGTAGAACTTGATGACCTTATCCTCCAGTCCGTATTTCTCCGATAAGAAATTGGATTTTAACATCTTCAGCTTCTGCACCTGAATGTCTAAGTCCATCTTTTCTTTGATATATGGATTACCTGTTGCAAGCATTTTTATCTCCGCATAGGACAGTGCAGTTTCATCAATATCCTCTGCCGACCTGACCGGAGATTTGCTCGTCATAATCTGACTTGCGAACTTCTGCTTACCTTCCACAAGCTGATAGAGGTATGCATCAAAGGTCTGCTCTGTTACATAGCGGTAAATATCTACCTGCGGATTTTCATTGCCCTGACGGACAATTCTACCGGAACGCTGCTCCAAATCTGAAGGTCGCCACGGACAATCCACGTCGTGAAGTGCAATAAGTTTGTCTTGCACGTTCGTCCCGGCACCCATCTTCTGAGTAGAGCCAAGAAGCACCCTGACTTCTCCCTTGCGGGTCTTTTGGAACAGTTCTTTTTTCTTCATATCCGTGTCGGCTTCGTGTATGAACTTCACTTCACTTTCAGGAATACCTCTCTCAATCAGCTTCTTTCTGATGTCGTTATAGACGGAAAATGTTCCGTCATTCTTCGGCGTGGAAAGGTCACAAAACACAAGCTGTGCAGATTTCTTGTCGGCATTTTCTTTCCATATCCGATAGATGTTATCAACGCAGGCATTGATTTTACTGCCCTCAAAATCAGGCAGCATGTCGTTTAGCATACGCTGGTCAAGAGCCAGTTTTCTTCCGTCATTCGTGATTTTCAGCATATTATCTACGCTTGAATCCACACCGCCGCCACGCACCTGCTCGGCTCTCTCTGCAAGGGAAGCAACCATTTCCTTCTGCATTTCCGACGGCTTTACTGCAATGTTATGGTACTTTGCTTCCGGTACTGGCAGGTTCAACATATCTGCTGTTTTAATGTCCGCTATCTCCTTGAACATCGCCATTAGTTCAGGCAAGTTATAGAATTTTGCGAACCTTGTCTTTGCTCTGTATCCCGTTCCTTCCGGTGTAAGTTCCACTGCTGTAATGGTTTCTCCGAAAGTGGAAGCCCAGGCATCAAAGTGCTGCAACCCGTTTTTCACAAGCGTGTTGTACTGCAAATATCGCTGTATCGTATAGAGTTCCACCATACTGTTTGAGATAGGTGTACCCGTTGCGAATACGGTTCCTCGTCCTCCGGTAATCTCGTCAAGGTAACGACACTTCATAAAGAGGTCGGAAGATTTCTGTGCTTCCGTCTGTGCGATACCACCCACATTACGCATTTTTGTATAAAGATAAAGGTTCTTGTAATAATGGCTTTCATCAACAAAAAGCCTGTCTACACCAAGTTCCTCAAAGGTTACAACATCATCTTTTTTCGTCTGGTCATTGAGTTTATCAAGTTTCTGCTTGATAGATTTCTTTGACTTTTCAAGCTGCTTTATGGAGAAGTTTTCCCCTCGGTTTCGCTTGAGTTCTGCAATTCCTCCGGTTATCTCCTCAAGCTGCTGTTCTAAGATTGCCCTCTGTCTTTCAATGGACATTGGGATTTTCTCAAACTGTGAATGTCCGATGATAACTGCGTCATAATCTCCGGTTGCAATCCTGCCACAGAACTTTTTACGGTTCTTGGTTTCAAAATCTTTCTTTGTTGCGACAAGGATATTCGCCGCCGGATAGAGTTGCAAATACTCAGCCGCCCATTGTTCGGTCAAGTGATTTGGTACAACAAACAGTGACTTGTTACAAAGTCCAAGCCTTTTCGACTCCTGTGCTGCCGCTACCATTTCAAAAGTTTTTCCTGCTCCGACTGCGTGTGCAAGAAGCGTATTTCCTCCGTAAAGAATATGGGCAACCGCATTTTTCTGATGTTCCCTGAGTTCAATTTCAGGGTTCATACCATTGAAGATGATATGACTTCCATCATACTCACGAGGTCTGACGCTATTGAATTTCTCATTATAGGATTTGCAAAGTCTTTCCCTTCGTTCAGGGTCAGACCATATCCAGTCCTGAAATTCCTGCTTAATCATTTCCTGCTTCGACTGAGCAATCGCTGTTTCCTTTTTGTTCAGGACAGCCTTTTTCCTGCCCTCATCATCTTCGATATAATCAAAGATACGCACATCTTTTAAGTTCAGCGTTTCCTCGATAATCTTATAAGCATTGATGCGGGAAGTACCGTAAGTGTTATATGCCCTTACATTTCCTTTGTCGTAAGATTTACCCTCAATATTCCACTCACTCGTAAATGGAGAGAAGTGAACTTTGATATTCCATTGTGCATAACGTGGTGTTTCAAGCAAATGAAAAATAAATTCCTGCACATCGTCCGGTGGCAGCCAAGTTGCACCAAGTCGCACGGAAATTTCACTTGCAGTCAGGTCTTTCGGTTGCACCTTTTGAAGTGCTTCTACATTGACCTTATAATCTTCCGGATAGAGTTCTGCCGACTTCTTTGCAATCCTCAGCTTTTCCCTGACATTACCCGAAAGGTATTCATCAGCCATCAGATACTTCGGTTCGTAAGAATTTCCATACTCATAAAGCGGGTTTAGGAAGATAACACCCTTTAAGTCCTCAAAGATTTCATTCTCCGATTTACCGGAAAGCTCCATCATATAGTCCATATCAATCGTGGCTTTTTCTCCAAGAGATACCGCCAACGCTTCGCTTGCCGTATCAACAGAAGTAACCGGAGTATGCGGCTTAATTGTCCTCTTAGAAAACATATCAGCCTTACGTTCCAGTTCTCCGTCCTCTCCGATTATCTCCAATGCAGAAAGCAAAGAGAATGAACTGTCCTGCGAAAAAGCAGAGGTATTTGCACGGCTGTTAATGAGTCCGTACTTACCTGAAAAGGTATCATAAAGTCTGTTTAATCTCTCCTGCTCCGCTTTTATTTCGCTGTCAGGGTAATCTTCTGTCTGCAATTCAATCAGCGTTCTGACGGAATTTCTAATGGCAATCATACCCTTAATTCGGTTCTCTGCGGTTGCCGACACCTCCACCGGAGTCATACGGGAATTTTCACGATAGTAGATTTTATCGTCTACCAACGTATAGGAAAAGTTTCTCACTGTCGGGTCTGCCGGAATAGAATTATCTTCCTCCTCCAGTTCTTCCTCAGTTTCATATTCCGTGATTTCTCCGTGAATGTTTGCTACTGCTTCATCAAGCTGTGCTGCAAGGTCTGCATTTTCATACGGCACACAAGTTGCTTCCATACCGAAACGCCCCGATACCATTTTCATTTCTCCAAGTATCATTTCGGGGTGCTGCACAAAATAAGAGTTCATCTTAATTCCGTTCTCATCGGTATCAAGATGAACCCAATCCGGCTCAATATCTATCAGTCTGTCACGCTTTTGCAGGATAAGAATATCCGAAACGACTTCCGTTCCTGCATTACCCTTAAAGGTGTTATTTGGCAATCGAATTGCTCCAAGAAGCTCTGCTCTCTGTGCAATATATTTTCGTACCGCCGAGTTTTCCTTATCCATTGTGCCTTTGCTCGTTACAAGAGCCATCACACCGCCGGGTCTTAACTTATCAAGGGACTTTGCAAAAAAGTAATCGTGTATCAGGAACTTATGCTTGTCGTACCTTTTATCTAACACCTTAAAATCTCCAAAAGGCACATTGCCAACCACTCCATCAAAGAAGCTGTCCGGCAGATTGGTTTCTTCAAATCCTTGTGCCGCAATGGTTGTTTTCTGATAAAGCTGCTGTGCAATCCCTGCGGAAATCGTATCAAGTTCCACACCGTAAATCTTACTGTCCTGCATTGCGTCCGGCAGCATACCGATGAAATTACCGATACCGCAGGACGGCTCTAACAAGTTGCCTTCCTTAAAGCCCATCTGCTCCATTGCCTTATAAATGGCTGTGATAACTTCAGGCGGCGTGTAGAACGCAGTCAATGTGCTTTCTCTTGCCGAAGCATATTCCTCCGGTGTTAATACCGAAGAAAGTTCCAGATATTCCGTTGCCCACGCTGAATTATTTTCATCAAAGGCTTCTGAAAGCCCACCCCAACCGACATACTTTGATAAGATAATCTGTTCTTCAGGAGTGGCAAATCTGTTTTCTTCCTGACATTTTTTAAGAAGCTGTATCGCCATAATATTTCTGCGGAAGCGTTCCTTTTTACCAACCGTTTCAACCTCATTTTCTCTAAGATTAAAGGTGTGACGGTCTGCCATAGGCACATCAGGGTGCAAGTCAAAGCCTTTGACTTTTTTCTTCTGCTCCCAAGCGGGAACTAACGGCTCAGACTCTTTTTCATTTCTTTCTTCGGCAGGTTCTTCCTTTACAATCAAATGCTCATTCATCGGATTCTCTCGCACTTTTCTGTCAAACTCTGTGCGTGAAAATTCCTTATTGAACAGTGGCACATCATAGTCATAGAGCATTACTCTCTCATCATCAACAGATAAGATTTCGTACTCAGAAGCACCGATATACACCTTATCGCCAAGATGATATTCATACTGCACATCTTGTAGCTGTTCTGCTTCTTCAGGTTCTTTTTCGGTTGGTTCGACCTCTTGCTCCGGTGGTGCATTAGAAAGTATCTCACGATTTCTTTTCGTTTCCTCGATTTTGGCTCTGCGTTCCTCTTGACTTTCAAGCCACTGAGGATAGCGTTCTTTTTCCTTTGGATTTAAGTATCTGTCCATTCGGATAAGTTCCCCGATACGCTTCTCCACCTGCGACCACGAAAGTGTGATATGTGGATTTTCTTTACCGATGCCTTTCGTAATCGTAATACCTTTTCCATCGTGGCTCTCATCAATGCCTGCCCCGATTATGACGGGATAAGAACCGCCCCAACCATATTCATTTTTCAAGAAGTCGGCATTTTCTTTTGCAGAAAGGCTTTTTTCAAACTGTTCATAGATACGCATTTTTCCCTCAGAAAATCCGCTTCCATTCGCAAGAATAGCGTCGATAATCTCCTGAGAAAAAGTAAAGGCAGAGGTTTTCTTTTCCTCTGCCCGACCGTCTAATATGAATGTCATCTGACCGTCCATTGACGGTAATGGTTTTATGCTGTCACTTAATTCTCCCAGTAATCGCATAGCTTCAAAATGACGGGCAATAACAGCCCAATCATAATAGCTCTGTGCGGTTCTGCTGTCGTATTTGCCCTCCCACAAATGCAGAACGTTTTCAAAGGTCTTGTACCCTACTGTCCTGCCGTCCTCTAAAGTAAGTTCGGTATAATCATTATTGAAAATACTCTTTATATACTCTGTGCGGTCTTTGTTATCAGGATTACGTTCATAATAATCTTTGATTTCTTCCAGACTTGCTGACAAATGTGGTGTCGTTCTGAGAATTTCATTGATTACTTCATCACGTCCAAAGAACGGAAGGCTTTTATCCTCGTGCGTTCTGTCGTAATACTCTAAGCGAATATCACTTCCGCTTTCACGATTTCCTGTGCCGAATTGCGAAGGGAGTTCATCAGACGAACCCATTTCATCATATCCTCCGCTTTCATCTGTTCGGTCACTCCCTCTTTCTGTGCCATCTGGCTCAGAATTGTTTTCTCCATCTTGCTGGCTCTCTGTTCCACTTCCGCCAAGTGCTGTGTCAGTTCGCCCCTCGTCAGGAGATTGTAGTAAAGGACTCTGTGATGTTCCTTCAGAAACTCTCTCCTCATCTGAGCGTATCTGCCCAACGTCACTTCCGGCTGCTGTGGAAGTTTCAGGTTCGGAAGGCTGTAATCGCCCACCATCGTGTAGGTCAGTTCGTTCATTGTCCAAACTCCTTTCGTCGTTATTTTCAACCTTATTGTATTCATTTCTGTCCTGACCGACAATTATGCGATTTTGACGGTTGAGTGCAGTAATTGTTTTAGATATTTCCGTCAATCCCATTTCTGCAATATCACTGGTAGCAAATCCAAGTGCATTGAGTGTTTCCTGCGTATTGAAGTTGGTAACATCTCTGAAATCATCAAGTTCAAAATAACCGTCCGTATCAACGCCGAGCCTTGACATCATCATATATGCCACACTGTTTGTCACGACATTTTTATAAATGAAAGCCACAATATCCTCTTCCACTTCCTCAAAGGAACTGCCCTCGGTTGCATAGTAAAGGTCTTGCAGATAATCAGGGATATTATCCTCTGCCGCATTTCTTGCTGCTCCCATAATTGCTTCGGCAAGACTGCTCTTATTCTCAATCTCTCCGAAAGTGCTTTCCAATGTTTCAATCACATCAGCTTCGTATTCCTGACGCATATTCCAAATCGGGACTGTTCTTGAATATCTGCTTTCGTGAGTATCTGAAATATCAAAGTAATGTGTCAGTCTTTGCCGTGAACGGTTTTCATCAGCAAAAACAGCAATACCTCTTGCACCTCGGTTGACCCATCTGCCAAAAATTTTGTTCCACTGCTCTATCTCAAGAACCGCTGTTGCATCAGGTCGCTGTGCATATACAAGAAGCTGTTCGTCATAGCGTAACTTATAATTTCGGCAAGCTGAAGCTAAGAATGCCTGCCAGTTCTGAGGATTTGACACAACCGTTTTGCAGGTGCGGTTGTAAAGCTCAGAAATAAGGTCATATTTTCGTGCCATTACTCTTGCACCTCCTTATCGCTGTTTTTCTCTGTTTTTGGTCTTGTTTTTTGACGGTTCGGATTGATTGATAAGTTCAACTTTACTTCCATTAAGCTCCATTTTTTCAGCAAACTCGCATATATGATAGCAGCAATTTCCGACATACAAATGGTAGTCATCAATATACTTGCACACTCTGTCTGCTGTGTGTCCATCACGAAAAGTAATCCTGATTTTCCCTCCATCGGGAATATAGAATTTCAAATTGTAATGACTGTCTATAAATCGAATTTGCTTTTCCTGCGGCTCTGCTCTATTCTCCTGTTGCTTCATTTTCCTTACCTCTCATTTTTGTTGCTTCATCAGAACCGCCGCCCAAATACGAAAAGAGTTTACCGGACTTTGTATTCTTCTGAAGCTCCATAATCACACCCATATCAGGAATCGTGATATTCGGGATTTTCAGGATTGCTTCCATATCAAGCTGCTGCAACTTTTTCTCCGTATCACAACCGGAGTCAAAGAGTTTATTCAGCACCTTGACCTTATTCTGAAAAGTTGCTTTGTCTTTCACGAAAATACCTCCTTAGCTAATGTTGATTACAATAGAAATACTGCCGCTCTGTTCTTCTTTCTGCGGATTACGTGAATACTCAGGAAAAAGGGACTGTACTCTCTGCCTTGCCCTGCGTATGGTTTCAAAACAAGGAAGTCCGTATGCTCGGTAATTAAATACAATATCCTCAAGCGGAAGATTTCCGGCTGGTATATATCCGTACCGATTGTAATAATGCAGAATGAGAAGCATATCATCATACCTCGACATCGGGCATTCCTTTAAGATTTCAAGCACTCGGCTCTCCACCGTTTTCTGTTGTTTCATAATGTTCCTCCAAAAATTAAAGGGACAGAGTTTTTTACGCTCTGCCCCGACTGGTTAATATTCGCTTGTTACTTACTTCTTACGGTTTTTAACCTGAAGAAAGATAAAGCCGCCGACAATAACGGCGACTAATGCGATAGCGATAATTGTCTTTGCTTCCATTACTCGTTACCCTCCTTTTTCTTCTTTTTGTGTGCAACAACAGAAGTTACGGCGATACCGACAGCAGAAAGTCCGGCAAGGACATACCAAAGTTTCATATTGGTATCATCTCCTGTTTTCGGAGTATCCCTCAACTCATTGTGCATTTTTATAACGGCTGTTTCATCAAGTTTGATAGTAACATTCTGGTCGGCAGGTGTGATATATGCAGCAGAGGCATTGTTTGCCACTTCGGATACGGTATATTCGCCAATACGAAGTCCCTCAATCACGATTTCGCCGTTCTTATCTGTTTCAAATGTCATATCATAACCGTTTGCTCCGGTTACTCTGAACGCAAAACCTTTAACCTTACCGTCTGAAGATGTCTTAACGATTTTCAGTGTTCCACGCATAGCTTCATTGATAAATCCAACACCAGCCTTATTCTCAACGGAATAAGTTGTTTCGTCTTTCTCAATGAAAACAGAGTATTCTCCCTTATCAAGCAGGAAGCCCTCCGGTGCTTTTGTTTCACGGACAATATATTTTCCGTAAAGCAGCTCTTTCATCTCATAAATTCCGGTTTCGGTTTCTTCAAGATTTCCGATAAGTTCATCGCCATCATCAATCTTTCCGTTCTCATTGGTGTCCTTATATACCTCAAAGGTTGCACCCGTAAGTTTGTTATCCGGATATTCAGCGTCCACCTTCGTGAGTCTGATATTGCCGTGAACATACTCATTGACAATCTCAATTTCAACTACCTGCTCGGCTTTGCTGATATTGACCTCATACGCTTTTTCATCAAGAACAAATCCCTTTGGCTGCTCGATTTCTCTTACAATCCATTTGCCATAAGGAACTTTTGCAAAAGAAAAACTACCGTCTTTTGCAGAGGTAGTCGTCATAAGTGCAGTATCCTTTGTAAATTCTGTTTCTTCGGCTTTAAAGATACCGATAACAGCACCCTCAAGTGCTTCTCCATTCTCGTCAATCTTCTTACCTGATACAGAACCATAGATAAGTTCATTCTTGATTTCTTTTCCATCATTCACTTTGATTTCAACGGTTGCGGTATCCTGACCTGCGTATTCAAATACAACCGGATACTTCGTATCAGAGAGAATATAATGCTCATCAGTTGTAATCTCTTTGACATAGTATTTGCCAAACGGAAGGTCTGACTTCATAACAGCAGTTCCATTTTCATTTACGCTGACAATCTCAATCAGTCCATCAGCCGGAATAACGGTACCGCTTGCAGATACAATATCTTCTGCGGCATAAAGACCAAAGCTGATGTTTTTGATTTCTTCGTTGTCGCCAATACCAAATGTCTTATCCTTTTCAATGGCTTTTGCAAGGCTTACCTGAACTTTCTGTCTTTCGTTATAGAATGATGTGGAAGTTTCGGTAACAGAGATATTCTGACCTGCATAAGTAAGCTCAACCGTATGTGTTTCGCCACTCACTACCATTCCATCAGGTGCGGTAATTTCCTTGACTTCGTATTTTCCGAGATAAAGTTCTTTGCTCTTCACAAATCCATCGGAGCTTGTTGTGATAGTATCTACCACTTCGCCCTTTGAATAGCGGAGTGTACCGTCCGGTGTACTAATATCTTCCGCAGCACGGACTTCATAAACTGCACCCTCAAGTCCTGACACTTCATAAACAGGCTGATAGATAACATCACTGTCCTCAGAACCACTTACATTGACACCACTAAATACTTCTCCGGTCTTTTCAACCGTGATAGTACCTTTCTGTGCCATATTCGGTTTATTGACTTTCACAACAGTTACGCCGCCTTCCTCTGTGGAATTTTCTTCGGTAATATCAAAATATACTGGAGTATCATCAAGTACATATCCGTATGGAGCTTGTACCTCTACGATAGAATATCCCTTGCCGTAATCCAGTTTCTCAGGTGTGACAAGAGAACCGTTTGCATCGGTATAGAACACATCAATCGTGGTCGGTGTCGGATAAGTAAAGGTCATTTTGACCTGATTGCCCTGCGGGTCGTAAATCTTAAATCCTGCTCCTGCATACGGAATACTCTTTCCGCTTTCTGCATCCACCTTGACTACATTGACAAAGCTCTCGAAGTTACGGTTATTGATGAGATAACGGTAGGTCTGTGCGTTCTGTGAAATGAACACATCAAAATCGTCCATCATCTCTCTGCCTTCCCAACCGGAAGTCTGGTGTACAGTATAAATACCATACGGCATATCTTTTGTCTGACCGAAGCCATTTTCATCGCAAACAATGGTATCTCTCTCATCTTTATTTGCTGCGTCATAGCTTCCGGCAGATTTCAAATAAATCTCAAAGGAAGCACCCTTTTCAGGTGTTTCAATCTTTGTTTCTCCGTCATCGGTATGTTTGATGATAGCCACATTGCCTTTGATTACCTGCTCGGTTACATCATTGGAAGTAAGGTTGTGTTCCACCTCATAAAGTTTCGGGTCTGCACCTACTTCATGGATAGTCTTATCAAGCAAATATCCCTCTGACGGTGTGATTTCTCGGATTGTCCAGTCGGTATCACAAACATATTCTTTAGTAGTGAACTGACCGTTTTCATCAGTAACATACTTATCTACAAGCGTTTCGCCCTTATAGATACCGTAAACTGCTCCCGAAAGTTTGGCATTGCCCTGTGCTTCGCCCTTCTCAGCGTCGCTCTTTGTGACTGTTACAGTAAACTTCTTCAAAATGTTATTGAAGTTTCTTGTGGTTACTTCTTTCCACTTCACTGGTGCAGTCTGATTTTTCGGTACGACATAACGGATAGCTGTGTCCACTTCTTCAAGAGTATATGGTTCAGAACCACTGATAAGCACATCTTTGAAAGTTGCCACACCGTTTTTGTCTGTAACTGCATACTGGTCAACAGCAGCACCGGAAAGAGAAGTACCGAAAAGATGGAACTTCATACCTTCAACAAGATTATCTTCTGAGGACTTCACTACCTGAAGGTCGCCACGCTTCAATTTGTTATTAAAATTGACCTTTGCAACCTGTCCTGCTACAACAGTAACTCTATGTGTTTCCTGCGGCTCGTACTTATCGTATGCCTGCTCGGTTACAGTATAGATACCCGGCATAAGGTTATCAATCTGGAACTTACCGCCATTGGCTGTTGTAACCGTCTGATTGATACCGTTTCCGGTAATCGTGAAGTTAATACCGTCAACCTTGCCGTCCTCACTGGTCTTTACAATCTGACAAGAACCATAGCTGACTTTCATCTTCACATAACCGTTGATACTGTCGCTTACTTCCTGAGCATAGCTGACAACATCCTGCACACTGGAGTTCTGACCGTGTTTACCCTCTGACCATACAACCACACCTCTGCGGACTGCATTTTTCTTGGTTGCGGTAATGGTAAATTCCTTACTCGGTGCTGTATCCATAGAAACCGTAAGTTTGTTACCATTCACTGAAAAGCTCACTCCACTGATGCTTGCCTTGAAATTATATTTGGACAGCACATTATTGGAATCTGTCAGAGTAGTTGTGTACTTGCTTCCGTTCCACTCAAGTTCTATTGTCTTTGCCGAACCGGATGATTTATTACAAAAGCTTGGTATGGTCGCATGGTTCTGTACACTCTGCACCATACTGTTGTAATAACTGAAAATCTTATTGCGAAGCGGATGCTTTGCATTGATGACATCTTTCACATTGCTGCAACCACTGGCTGCTACATGATTGAAGTTCACATCACGCTCTCCGATAACAGTTTCCCAGATAAGAAGCTGTGTAGCATAAGCCTGTGCAATGCTGTTTGCTGCTGCTTCATTCTGTGACCTCCAAGATGTCGAGATTGTCCCACGATAGCCATACTGTAAAATACGACCAACGAAAAGACGGATTTCATCTCCGGAAATAACCCCGTTGGATGCAAGGTTATTAAAATAATTTTCATCATACTTATTCATTGTCTGACCGACCTTGAGCGAAATTCCCGGCTCAATACAATAAGCAACATTGCCTGAGTATGAGCCAATAGCCTTAAGATTGGTAAAATTGGAACGTCCGGTATGCCAACCATTTTTCAAGGTCAAATTGCTATGTCCCCATACCCCATCGTAATTAGCATCGCCATCACGAGGGAAATCGACCATATAAACATCGGCTTTTTCTCCCGAAGCAGCATATGCTGTTGTCGAGCCAATGCCTGCAAAAGTGGTCACACACATAAGGGTCGCCAAGAAAAGCGACGTGACTCTTTTGAATTTTGACTTTATCATTGCGTTTCCTCCTGTAAAAATTGAAAAACACACCGTATCGCTACGATGTGCCTTTGTGGATTTTCTCTTACGGCAGAATTTACCTGCCGAAAAACAAATGCGGATTTTTCGTTAATTTTTTATTTTACCATACACCTCCAGTCTGTTCATACTGTGCGATTCCCCCCTTAGAGATAGACATATACTTTGAGATAGTTATATTCAAGTGAGATAGTATATATCATTTTCGGTAGGTAAAAGTATAACTAAGGGGTTAGAGTGTGAGAAAGGGGAACTGTAAAACAGGCTATCTGCTGTCACGCTCTGCACGGTTACGCAAGAACTTGTTGTAATGCTCCAATGCTTTGCAGACAAAATCCTCCGTCTGACTGACGGGAATGTTTTTCGGGATAAGCTGTCTTACTCTGTCGCCCCTCAACACGATTTTTTCCTTTTGGTTCGGCTTTTCCTCAGACATAACAGCGTGGATTGCTTCGGTTGTAAGGTTGCCCTCGTTGAATAACTTTCGCATACGGATTGTCTGGTCGTGTGACGGGGTTGCGTCATTCAGGTCGATTTCATCAACCACATCACGCTGGCAATCTTCATCAAGATAGGAAAGTTCTACGGCAGGACGCATTTTAATACGTCCCTCATCAACAAATTCAAGCAATTCAGGAACAAGATTTGTTAAACGAATATAACGACGAACTTGCGTTTGACTGTCGCCCGATTGTTCTCCAATTATTTGAGCAGTTTCTTTGCCATCCGACTTCCGACCCAGTGGGTTGGAAGTTAAATCTGTTCTTTTCCCTTGTCTGCTTAATGCTTCCAAACGCATTTTATAGGCAAAGGCTTTTTCACTCGGCAATATCTCTGACCTCTGGAAATTACTTTCAACCATTAAAATGGTTGCTTCATCTCTGTTCAGGTCTACAATCTCACTTCTCAGGGTTTCAAATCCTGCCAGTTCACAAGCTCGCTTTCGTCTGTGTCCTGAAACAAGTTCATATCTGCCGTCCTCTTTCTGCCTTACCGTTGCCGGAGTAATAACCCCTCTTTCCTTGACACTCTCCACAAGCTGTATCATATCTTCATCGTCCCTGACCTTAAACGGGTGGTCGGGGAAATCATCAATCAGCTCCAACGGAATATCTCGGATTTTTGAAAGCTGTTCTTCATCTCTCTGTGCCTGAGTGGTAAATAAATCATCGAGCTTCGTGAGAGTGAAGTCGCTCTTTCTTCCTGCCATCGGCTAACACCTCCTTTGTAAATTCAGCGTATGCCTTAGACACTGTGCTGTTTGGCTCATAAGCATAAATGCTTTTGCCTTTGGAAGAAGTTTCAGCAGCTTTTACGGCAATCGGAATTTGTGTTCGATACATTCTTATCTGATTACCGAAATTTGCCCTGAGTGCTTCCACCGTACTCTTTGCAAGGTTTGTTCGGCTATCCACCAAAGTAAGTAGCATACCGTCTATCTTAACATCCGGATTGATATACTTCTTTACTTTTGAAATAGTCTGCACAAGCTGTGTCATACCCTTTGCAGGCAAATACTGAGCCTGAACCGGAATGATAACACTGTCTGCCGCCGATAAAGCATTGAGAGTAACCATACCAAGTGAAGGCATACAGTCTATAATTACATAATCATATCTGTTCTTCACTTGACTCAGATAATTCTTGAGGGTAGTTTCTCTGCTCATTGCGTTTACAAGGTTAAATTCCATTGCTGAAAGCTCAAGGTTTGCTGGAACAAGGTCAACACCTTCTTCGTGATGCAGGATACCAACCATAGGGTCTGTCATCGTTTCATTGATTACATCTGTGAGTTTCGTTGCAAGCGTGATACCCAAACCGTCTGTATCCTGCCAACCAAGACAAGTCGTTAAATCGCCCTGCGGGTCTGCGTCTATGAGCAATACTTTCTTGCCCTGCATTGCAAGCCCGACTCCGAGATTAACTGTTGTAGTGGTTTTACCGACTCCGCCTTTCTGATTGCATACGGCAATCGTTTTGCAGTTCGACACTTCTTTTTGCCCTCCTTTCTGAAAATTCATAGCCACCGCATTATGGCTATGTACCTGACCGACTCATTTCCTAATCGGTCATAGCAATATTTGTTCTCAACACCCCTTGCCAAGCAAAACGCTCACGGGAAGTCACTAAGGAACAGACTGCTTATCTGTATCATAGGGTTCTAACCTCTGCCGGGTACTCCGCCAGCTCCGTAGAGAAGTATCATTATCATTCTGACT
>OWKP01001048.1_pt1 | contig 18512 bp, 9 predicted proteins | sample 1732991 | NCBI WGS metagenome assembly OWKP01 (sample SAMN05065777, study PRJEB22554) | human gut metagenome | biome: ENVO:2100002; feature: ENVO:00000062; material: ENVO:00002003 | host: Homo sapiens | place: USA
AATCCCATTTATGGGGATTCTTTAAAGGTGGAGCGGAATGATTCGCTCTTTTTTTATGCCTCTTTTAAATATATCTCGTAAGCACTTTACTCTCAATCATGTTGGGAAAGTTTGATTTCATGCCTTTAAAAAAAGTGTTTCATGGTTTGAAACCAAAGGTTTCGTATCGTGAAACTAAAGTTTCGGCATTGGGAAACTGTAGTTTCAACACCGAGAAACCATAGTTCCAACGGCATGGAAACTATGGTTCCAAGCCTTGAAACAAATAGTTTTAGGTTGGGGAACAACTTGTTTGAAGGCAGAAGACTAAAGTTTAGGCCGTTTGAACTGACTAAAAAGCTTTCTTTTACCGTTTCCTTTAGTAGATCACTGCCGTATTCTGCGTCTTATATTGACCGAAATAGGTGGTGATAGGTGATAGGTTAGGTGAAAGATTATTTTCAACCTATCACCATGCTTCAATGTACGATGAATAAGCCGATTGGAGAGGTGCGGTGATAGGTGATAGAGGACTTTGTGTTTTTTGATTGGAAGAGAGAAGCCTTTTATTTTCTATTTTGTAGGTTAGTTGGGCCTGCGTTTCTGAAAAAAAAACAATATATTTGCATTTATAAATGCCGCTATAGTAAGTGTTTATAGCGATTTCAGGGAAATCTGTTTCGTTTTTTGATAGGTAGAGTGACAGTATGGACGATAAGATTGACATCATAGTAGCAGGAGTCAACCGGAAGGATGAAAAGATATGGGGCGATTTCTACGATCGTTTTTATGCTGCTCTATGCGCTTATGTCGCCAAAATATTGCCTGTTCCGGATGCAGTGGAAGATCTGGTTCAGGAAGTTTTCATTTCTGTTTGGGAAGGTAAACGTACCTTTTCCGATATCAAAGAGCTCACAAATTATCTCTATCGCGCCTGCTATAATAATACTTTATTATATATACGCAATAATCAGATTCATGACAGTATTCTAAGTTCCCTTGCTGAAGAATGTCGGCAAGACGAGGATATGATTTATGCATTGACAGTGAAAGAAGAGATCATCCGTCAGTTGTATTTCCATATTGAAGAACTTCCGCCTGAGCAACGCCGGATCATTCTGTTGAGAATCGAAGGGTATACTTGGGAAGAAATAGCGGAACGTCTGGAAATAAGTATCAATACCGTTAAAACTCAAAAGAGCCGTAGCTATAAATTTCTTCGTGAAAAGCTGGGAGACTCTATTCATTCTATAATTCTCTGTTTATTTTTCTAAAAAGAAATAAAGTCAATTTGATACTTCTTTGTCTTTTTATTGATTGATTAAAATTTATTCTATTTGTTAAAATCAAATCTTTTTCTTCTATATAATGACATTATGATATATTTCTACCTCTAAATTCTGATTCATTATTCTTTTATCTCAAAAAAATGTCATCTTTTTGTCACCCGTTTTTATGAGTTGTGTATATCTATAATAAAGATGAATTAAACAATTGTTTAATTAAAAAAACGCAATAAGATGAAGAAGTTCGAAAATGTATATCAAGACGCTGCTTTAATGAGAAAGGTTCTTTTGGGGGAGGCTGATGAAGTGGAACAAAAAGATCTTGAGAAACGGTTGGCAGAATGTCCGGACTTACGAAATGTATACGAGCAGTTACAGAGCGGGGAGACTTTGAAAGTCGCCTTTGGAGAATATCAAAAATATTCGTCAAAGAAAGCTTATCAGTCTTTTCTTCAGAGTATCGGGCAGATGGAATCGAAAGGCCGGAAGAGTCGTTCTCGTCGGGTGGGGTGGTACGCTGCTGCGGCTGTCGTTACTTTAGCCGTTGCTCTTTCTTTCTATATGTCGAATTATATCTCATCGGAAAAAGAAGGGAAAACTTTGATTCAGCCGGGAACGCAGCAGGCACAATTGACTTTGTCCGATGGCAGCGTGATTGATGTGCATAGAAAAGAAGTAAGCGTAGTAGTAGATGGCGTTCAAGTAAAATATAAGAAAGGAGTGCTGTCTTATCAGCCTACCGTCACGACACAACATGAGGAGAAAAACATTGAAGAACAATCTGGCAAATCAAATGAACTGGTAATACCGCGTGGAGGTGAAAATACTGTAATCCTTGCAGATGGAACGACAGTACATTTGAATGCCGGTTCTAAATTGACCTATCCGGTACGTTTTGCCGGTAAACGTCGAATTGTGCGTTTGGAGGGTGAAGCTTATTTTGATGTAGCAGGAGATGAGAATCATCCATTTGTGGTACAAACTCATCTCGGGGAAATAACTGTACTTGGTACTGAATTCAACGTGAATGCTTATGCCGATACCCCTGTTTGTTATACAACCCTAGTACATGGAAAAGTGAAATTCTCTACATTAAATGCGGAAACGGTTACTCTCTCACCGGGTGAACAAGCTGTTGTATTTGCCAATAGTTCAACGAAACGCAAGGTGGATTTGGAAGAATATGTTGGTTGGGTAGATGGTATGTACATCTTTAATGACCGTCCCTTGGGCGATATAATGAAGACATTCGAACGCTGGTACGACATACAGGTTTATTACGAAACCCCTAACCTGCGCGACATTACCTATAGTGGTAACTTGAAACGCTACGGAACAATAAATTCATTCCTGGATGCACTGGAACTGACAGGAGACCTTACTTATAAAATCAGTGGCAGGAATATATTGATATATGACAAAGTGGAAGAACAGGAATGGAAAAGATAGAATATTAGAATAGTTAGAATATTAGGTACACAAAAGTTTAATTATTAATTTATGAGAGAAAAACGATGGCTGCTATGTTTTCTAGTGGCAATGTGCTGTACGTTTAGTGCATGGGCATTACCGTCACAAGACAAGACGGTGACTTTGAAACTGCACAATGTCTCTATAGAGACTGTCCTGGATGCAGTGAAAAAACAGACAGGTGTGAATATGTTATATAATTCACAAATGTTCAAGGGTGTTCCTTCGGTATCACTTGATGTGAAGAACGAGAGATGGGATACAACTCTTAAATTAGTGTTGAATCCTCAAGGGTTTGACTATGTGATGAAAGACGGTATTGTTGTCATTCGAAAACAAAAGCGTGAAAACCGTGTCCGTGGTATGGTGACAGACTCACATGGAGAGCCGATTCCCGGAGCTAGTATTATTGTTAAAGGTACTCGTACAGGTACTTCTACCAATATTGAAGGTGAATTTACTTTGGACGTAAAAAGTGATAAGGTGGTGTTGGAAGTTTCTTTTATAGGTATGAAGAAGCAAACTGTCCAAGTGGATGCTACTCGTCGGAAAACGGTTGAAATTACATTGGTGGATGATGTCAAAACATTGGAAGATGTGGTTGTGACCGGATATAGCAATGTACGTAAATCCAGTTTTACGGGTAGTTCGACTCAGATTTCGGGTGATGACTTGCGTAAGGTGTCACAGACAAATATAATTGGGGCGATCCAGTCATTCGATCCCTCTTTCCGTTTGGTAGATAACGTACAATTTGGTTCTGACCCGAATGCTTTACCAGAAATGTATATTCGTGGACGTTCCGGTTTTGGCGTTAAAGAACTGGATAAAGATCAGCTTTCAAAATCAAATTTGGAGAATAATCCTAATTTACCAACTTTTATCATGGACGGTTTTGAAGTAAGCATTGAGAAGGTATATGACTTGGATCCTACCCGTATTGAGAGTTTGACGGTTTTGAAAGATGCTGCTGCTACTGCTATGTATGGTTCACGTGCTGCTAATGGAGTGGTGGTAATTACTACTGTTGCTCCGAAAGCAGGAGAGGTTCGTGTCTCTTATAACTTTACAGGAACGTTGGAAATGCCCGATTTACGGGATTATAATTTGGCAAATGCATCGGAGAAGCTGGAAATAGAGCGTCTCGCAGGATTATTTGATAAAGGACAAGCTAACATTCCATCGACTGCGGTAGGGATGAACAACTATTATAAGAAATACGCTTTAATTCAAAAAGGAGTAGATACGGATTGGATGTCTATTCCACTTCAAAATTCTTTCAATCATAAGCACAGTATTTACTTAGAGGGAGGAACACCTAATTTGCGTTATGGTGTGGACGGTTCATTTAATATAGCAGATGGTGTGATGAAAGGTACAGAACGTAATCGCTATAGTGCAGGCTTCTCTTTGGATTATCGCATCAAGAATTTGCAAGTAAGAAACTATGTATCTTTCGGGCATACGAAATCGAAAGAATCTCCGTATGGTTCGTTTAGTGATTTTAGCGGACTACAGCCTTATGACTCTCCTTATAAAGATGATGGAACACTCCGGGAGAAACTCACATATTCGAAAATTAGCGGACGTGACAATAATAATCCGCTATATGAAGCAACTTTGGGTAATTATAATTGGAACTCTTATGATGAGGTTATTGATAATTTGAGCTTTAACTGGTACCTGAATGATTACTGGACGGTTAAAGGGCAGTTCAGTGTAACGAAGAAATATTCCAAATCAGAGAAGTTTATTGATCCGCTTTCAAGTAAGACTAGTGTTACAGGTTCAAAAGATAATAATCTTGCCGGTGATTTGTATACGACGAATGGAGAAAGTTTGGATTGGAATTCCAATGCTTTTTTATACTATACACGTAGCTTTAACAAGCAGCACAATTTGAATGTTTCAGCAGGTTGGGAAGCAGCTTCAGGTACCACTGAGAGTACCAATGCTCATTATCGTGGATTTCCGTCGGGTGAGTTTCACTCTCTGAATTATGCGGCGGAAGTATATAAGAAACCTACTCGTACTGAGAATACCACACGAAGGGTTAGCGTATTAGCTTCTGCCAATTATACGTGGAATGATATTTATTTGGTAGACGCTTCTGTACGTTTCGACGGTTCGTCAGAGTTTGGGGCGAATCAGAAGTGGGCTCCTTTCTTCTCTGGAGGTTTGGGTGTTAATATTCATAACTATGATTTCTTCAAAAGTAACGGATATATCAATAAGTTAAAATTACGTGCTTCTTATGGGCGTACCGGTAAAGTTAATTTCCCGGCTTATGCTGCAACGACGATGTATGAAACTTTATTTGATGAATGGTATATAACAGGTTATGGGGCTGTATTGAAAGCTTTAGGTAATAAAGATTTGACTTGGGAAAAGACGGATAAGCTGAGTGTTGGTATCGAAACAAAAACGTTCCATGATCGCCTGACTGTTGATTTCGAGTATTACTATAATAAGACAATTGACTTGGTGAATGATGTCACTCTTTCCCAAACTTCCGGTTTCTCTACTTACAAAGATAATATGGGACAAGTTGCCAACAAAGGCGTAGAATTAAAACTTCGTGCGGATATTTATCGTGACAGAAACTGGAATGTGGCGTTATGGGGAAATATGGCGCACAATAAGAATGAGATTCTGAAGATTTCCGACTCTCAGAAAGCATATAATGAGAGAGTGGCCGCTTATTATAAAAATGAAGCACTTTATCAAGAAACATTAGGGCTGTCTCATGGTGCGGAATATTCGGTACCACTGCCACAGTATGAGGAAGGAGCTTCTCTGACTTCAATTTGGGCTGTACGTTCATTGGGCATTGATCCTACTACGGGTAAAGAGATCTTTTTGAACCGTGATGGCTCTATAGCTGATAAGTGGAATGCTGCGCAGGAGGTTGTAGTTGGAAATACAGAACCTAAATGTAGTGGTGCTTTCGGGTTGAACCTGTCGTATAAGAATTGGACTCTGTTTGCTTCATTTCTTTATGAGTGGGGTGGACAGGAATACAATCAAACATTGGTCAACAATGTGGAAAATGCGGACTTAGTGAACAAGAATGTCGATTTACGCGTATTGACGGACAGATGGAAAAAACCGGGTGACATAGCTCAGTTTAAAGATATTAAAGACCGGGGGATGACTACTTTGCCAACATCACGTTTCGTGCAGGATAAAGCATTGGTTCGATTGAATTCATTGAATGTCAGCTATGATTTTAACCGTGACTGGATAAAAAAACATCTCCGCATGAATCTGCTTCGTCTGGAAGCTTCTACGAGCGACTTGATAAACTGGTCCTCTATTAAACAGGAACGCGGATTGAGCTATCCGAGATCTTGGAAAGTGGAATTCTCATTAAAAGCACAGTTCTAAAAAAAAGAAGAAAAAATGAAAAAGATATATACAATAATATTTGTGTCATGTCTAGCAGCTATCTCGTTCAGTTCTTGTAGTGACTGGCTGGACGTGAGACCTGCGGATGAGATAAAGGAAGAATATTTGTTTGAGACAGGAAATGGTTATCGTACAGCTCTGAACGGTATATACCGGAAGTTGGCGACTTTCGATTTGTACGGTAGTAATCTGAGCTGGGGGTTGATAGATGGCTGGGGACAGGTATATGACTTGGACAAAGCCCCCGACAGCGGTGGTGGTAAAGCTATGAAGAAATTATCGAAGTTTTTGTATAAGAACTCTGAACTTACTCCTACAACAGATGCTATGTGGAGCGCAGCGTGGAATATCATAGCCAATTGTAATAACCTTGCACAGCAGGTGGCAGAGGAAGATACAATGCTGTTCTACAAACGTACGCAGGAGAAAAATATGATTTTAGGAGAAGCTATTGCCTTACGGGCGTATATGCATTTTGATTTGTTACGTATATATGCGCCGTCTTTGGCTATGAATCCGGGAGATAGGCTTTTTATTCCTTATGTGGACAAATATCCATCTTATTTATCCGATCGACAAACAGTCGGTTACTGTTTGGAACGCATCATCGCTGATTTAGTAGAAGCGCAAAAGATTTTGAAGGATGTGGATAAGTCATCAGAGTTTACTTCGGGTAATCGTTTTACTAAGTCTCCTTCCGGAGAAGAACGTTTTGTGTGGTACAGAGGATTCCATCTTAATTATCATGCCGTAACTGCGGAGTTGGCTCGTGTTTACTTATATGCAGGACAATCGGAAAAGGCCTATGAAACAGCGAAGTTACTAATAGATATTAATGCTGATAAAGGTTATTATAAGGCAGTAACAAGTAGTTATAGTGGACCTATGAATATAGAGAATGGGAATATAAAGATGTATGAAGACATTATATTTGCATTATATTCTACAGATCAGACTGATTGGGATTTGGAGATTAATCATGCAAGTGATAATGCTACCAAACCGGATGATGAAAAGTATCTGGCTTTGAGTGATGCTGTGATAACGAAATTCTTCGGTACCGAAAGCGATAAAGACTGGCGTCTTAAGTATCAGTTAGGACCGAATACTTCTTCTTTTTATCGTTCATTGAAGTATAAAAAACAAGATGAAGGTTCTGGTTTTGGTAAAGTGAATAGTACAATGGTGCCTATGATTCGTATGTCTGAAGTATATTATATAGCTGCAGAGGCTATTTATGATACAGATAAGGAATTGGCCAAGACATATCTTAAAACTGTGAAACAAGGGAGAGGTATTAGTTCTCCTGACCTTAGCAAATCGGGTACGAAGCAAGACTTTATTAATCTGATTGTTGATGACGCCCGTCGCGAGTTTATTGGCGAAGGACAGACTTTCTTTTTATACAAGCGTTTGAAACGGAACTTGGAAGGGTCGGATGAAAAGCAGTCCGTAGAATATCCGGCGATTGAAGATAATTTGGTGATGCCATTGCCTGATTCGGAAAGCAATATTTAAATTTTGAAAGATTGAAGATATATGAAAAGAATAAGTTTTTATATAGTCATTGTATTGTTGGGAGTCTCCTTCTTTACTTCTTGTGAGGAGCAAGGATTACTGACCCATACAAATGATGTGTCATATATTGCATTTGAGAAAAATATGACAACAGATACAACAGGTGTATCTTTTAAGTTTTACAATGAAGGTGAAAATGCTAAGATATTATTAGGAGTTACCATTTCTGGAAAAGTACAGGATAAGGATTTGGAGTTTACGGTCAGTGTAGATCCGGAACGAACGACTTTGCCTGCTACCCAATATGAATTGCCAGAGAAGTGCGTAATTAAAGCAGGAGAACTAACCGGAGAAATATTGGTGGTTCTGAAGTATTACGAAAAATTGGATACGAAAGCTGAACTGCTGACGTTGCAAGTGAATGACGGTGGTGAGGTTCGTCAAGGTCCGAGTGTCTATTCACGTGCTATTATTTCCGTATCTAATTTGTTGTTTGCACCTGAGTGGTGGACTAGAAACGACGGTGATGTGAATAATCCCTACAACATTGTTGAAGAATGGTATTTGGGGAGGTATTCGGAAAAGAAATATTTAATGTTTTTGGAAGAATTGAAAAAAGACGGGGTGGTATTTGACGGAAAAGATATGTTTATATTGCGTAAATATGCACTGCGTCTGAAAAATAGAATTAAAGATTATAATACTCAACATCCGGATGAACCCATGAGTGATGAGTATGGTAAAATGGAAATTCCTGTTGCCGGATAATTAAAAAACGGAAGAAGTATGAAAAAGATAACAGTTTATATTTTATTACTACTTTTATTGAGTAGCATTTGCAGTTGCCTGGATGATAAAAACAATTATGATTATACACCGATTAATGAACTGAAAGGCACTATTAGTAATATTGAAAAAAACTATAGTGTTGGGATAGATGAAGACTTAGTTATAACACCTACGTTTGAGTTTACAATTGATAAAACAGATCCGGATGTGAGTTACGAATGGAGACTAGACGGAGAATTGTTGAATGTAAAAGCACCTTCGTATACTTTCAATTCTCATAAGATCGGATTGTTTGAACTCACATTTTCCGTCATCGACAATAAAACAGGGGTTAAGTACTCTGCTTCAACAGACATTTTGGTTCGTTCTCCTTATCAGAGAGGATGGGTGGTTTTGTCTGACGTAGATGGAAAGTCAACACTTTCATTTATCAAGATTAAGACCTTGTATGGTGTGTCAGAAACTGTGAATATCTGGGGTGAGAAAGTGGTACGTGATTCTATCGCATATCATTCTGTCGAAAAGTATTTAGTCAAAGATTTAGGAACCAACCCCAAAGGTGTTTTTGAGCATTTGGGTTATCCTAGTACTTTCGGACAGGTAGAGACTGTATATGATGAACTGGTAGTGATGCAAGATCGTTGGGTGGAGCTGAACGGTAATACTTTGGAGCGTGAAGTATATACAGAGGATGAGTTCTATGGGGATTTGCCGGTGGGAGGCTTCAAACCTGTAGAAGCTGCCATGTCTTACTCTGCAAAATTTATTCGTGATGAAAATGGATATATTTATATGCACACGAAGCCGGTTGCAAATGATTTTCATGCTGGAGCCTATATGTCTATTCCACTGTGGAATTATACTAAATTCAGTGCTTTATATCCTGTACAGAAGTTTAAGGACAGAAATATGGATGCGGTTCTGGCTCTCCGTGAAGAGGATAACTCATTGGTAATTATTCGAAATGGAGGTGGGGTGAAGAATAGTTCCAATGATCCGACATTTTATGATAATACGGTGAAGGATACCGGAGAAATAGTTGAATTTGAAGGAGAGGATGCTAAGAACTTTCAGAATATGCGTGATGAAAGTATTGTAACAATGAAAACTGCGTCAGTTAATGTGAATGGCGACATGATGCAAGCATGGGTTGCCTTGATGAAGGGTAACGATATGTCTTATCAATTGCGCTATTTCAGAATGAAGAATAAAAAATGGGATATATATGATTATTATGAAAATGACTTGACGTCATTGAAAAATAAAGAGTATACAGATATGGCTGTATTTGAACAAAAGCAGTATGTTGTTATTGCAATGGGGAATGAATTGTGGTATTGCCAATATGTGAAAGGTGTGGCATCTGCTCCAAAATTGATTCATACATTTGACAAGAAGGTGATTGCTCTTTCATCTAATGATATATATTTGTATCCAAAATATGGAGTTTACAACGGTCAGTTAGGGGTTGCCTTGGAAGACGGAAGTTTCTTTATATATGGGGTGGAAGAGAAGGACAAGCAAGAATCTGGATTGGTTAATGATGTAAAAATAAAACAATTATACCCGAATGAGGAAAGTGAGAAGGAGGGAGATAATAATTTTGGAAAAATAGTGGATGTACTATATAAAATAGGAAATGCTAACCAGATTGTTCAGTATGACCTTTAAAATAACTTGATCTATATAGATTATGCGGGGAATCGCATTGAGTCTTGAATACTTTATGTGATTCTCCTTTGTTTATTTGAATATGAGAAAAAGAATATTATTTATAGTTTTATTTGCTTGGTCAGGCATTCTGCATGCTTTTTCCCAACAGCAGGCCAACTATGAATTGGCAAATGAATTTCAGGCTTTCGGTTTAGGGGGTAATTTTACTGCTAATAGTCTAAATCTCTGGCCGAATGAAATTAATGGAACAGATAAGTTTTGGTTTGAATTTCATACGACTGTCGGGAAGGATTACTATTTTGTAGATCCTGAACGTCGGTTAAAAGAACCATTGTTTGATAAAGGGAAACTGGCATCGGGAATTGCACAGATTACTAGGGGTGTAGTGGACAGGAATAAACTGGAGTTGAGTGATATCAAATTTTCTGAAAACCTGGCTTCTTTTTCTTTTTCTTATAAAGGTAGGAACTATGAATATAATCGCCTGACACACCAGATTGTAGAGAAAAAGAAAGAAAAGAGTCGGTCATTATTTGATCGTTACTCATGGATGAAATATTCGCCAGACAGAAAATATCTTGTGTATGTGAAGAAACACAATCTGTATGTGAAAGGTAATGGGGAGATGGGAATGGATACGACGGAAGTGCAGTTGACCACTGATGGAGTTCGGTATTATTCTTATGCGCATGATGGAGGAACGGACGAAGAAGGAGAAGTCATGTCTGATATCTGTTGGTGCCCCGATTCAAGGCATCTTTATTTAGTACGCGAAGATGAACGTCTGCTTAGAGATTTTTGGGTGATAAATTCGTTGGATGACAGGCCTTCCCTGACTACTTATCGTTATGAATTCCCTGGTGATAAGAATGTAACCCAAAATGAACTGGTTATAGTTGATGTGATTGGGCGTACCGTAAAAAAAACAGACATAAGTAAGTGGCCGGATCAATACATAAATCCTTTGTGTGTGACAAAGGATAGTAAATACCTCTTTTTTGAACGTACGAAACGTACATGGGACGAAGTGGATTTGTGTTCTGTCAACCTCTCTACAATGGAGGTGAAAGAAATAATTCATGAAGTTGACAAACCGTATCGTGATCCGCATGCTCGTAGTGTCGCTATTTTGAATGATGGTAAAGATATTCTTTTTCGTTCGGAGCGTACGGGATGGGGGCATTACTATCATTATGATGGTAATGGAAAGTTGAAGAATGTGATGACTTCCGGTGAGTGGGTGGCAGGTCAGATAGCTTCTATTGATACTTTGGGGCGAACAGTATATCTATATGGATATGGCAGGGAAAAAGATATTGACCCATCTTATTACATGCTCTATAAAGTGCATATTGATAGGGAAGGAGTAACTCCATTAAGTACGGAAGACGGTCAGCATCAGGTTAAATTCCTGAAGTCTAATAGATACTATATTGACACTTATTCAAGAGTGGATATGGAACCTAAAATCATGTTGAAAGATAACAAGGGACAAGGGATTCTTGAATTGGCAAAGCCGGATATTGAATTAGTCTACAAAGCCGGATGGAAAAAACCGGAACGTTTTGTTGTGAAGGCTGCTGATAATATAACCGATTTACATGGAGTAATGTGGAAACCGGCAGACTTTGATTCTACTAAGGTATATCCGATTATTTCTGTGGTATATCCGGGGCCTTACTTTGGTCAAGTTCCTACTTCATTTACCTTAGAAGACAGATGTTGTACCCGTTTGGCGCAGTTAGGTTTTATCGTAATTGCTGTGTCTCACAGAGGAGATACTCCTATGCGTGGAAAGGCATACCATCGGTTTGGTTATGGTAATATGCGTGATTATCCATTAGCTGATGACAAATATGCTATTGAGCAGTTAGCTCGGAGGTATTCATTTATTAATGGTAAAAAAGTCGGTATCTACGGTCATTCCGGTGGAGGATTTATGGCTGCTGCAGCCATCTGTACTTATCCGGACTTTTATAAAGCTGCTGTCTCCTGTTCCGGAAATCATGATAACAATATCTATAATCGTGGGTGGGGAGAATGCTATAACGGTGTGAAGGAAGTGGAAAAAGTAGTAAAAGATAGTTTGGGTAATGAGACAAAAGAGTATGGATACAAGTTCAATGTGAAGCCGAATACGGAGATTGCCAAGAATTTGAAAGGACATTTAATGCTCGTCACCGGTGATATGGACAAGAACGTGAACCCTGCTCATACTTATCGCATGGCGCAGGCATTGATTGAAGCCGGCAAGGATTTTGATATGCTGGTGATTCCGGGTGCCGGCCATGGATATGGTTCTGCTGATAAGTATTTTGAGAAGAAGATGTACCGTTTCTTTGCCAAGCATTTGCTGGGTGATACTCGTGCAGACTATTGGGGAGATATTAACCGTAACAAATAAGACAATAGATAAGATTTTATGAAAAACTCTCTCTTTAGATATGTGTGCCTGGTGGTTGCATTGTTGATATGTAGCTTTGCCGATGCACAGCAGAAAGCGAATTATAAGTTAGCGGAAAAGTTCCGTCTGTTAGAACAGAATCCTATAATAAAGTATTCAACAGAAGTCAAGCCAACGTTTATTAATGGTACGGACTGTTTTTATTATTCGTTTACTACACGTGAAGGAAAGAAGTATTATTATGTAAATCCGAAGAAAAAGGAAAAACGTCTTCTGTTTGATACGGCTGAATTATTGAGTAAAATTGCAGTATATACCAAGAAAGCCTATTCTTCGGCAGATCCATATTTGTCTTTCACTTTCATGAAGGATAACGAAACGATTCGTATTGATTTTGACCGTGGACTTTATACGTACAATATTCATACGAAAGCACTGAAGCAGCTTAATGAGAAACCATCTTATGGAAATAGTGATCCGTATTGGATGAAGTATTCTCCAGATAGTCTTTATTTTCTTTATGCCAGCAAGGATAATTTGTATTTTGTTGGGAATCAAAAGAAAGGGCAAGATACCATTCCTGTACAACTGACAACGGACGGTGAGCCGAATTATACATTTAACCGTGAAGATGAGGGTAAGCTGGAAGGACGCTTCGGAGCCGAATCTACTCATTGGATTCCAGGTAGCCATCGTTTTTATGCTGTTCGTGAGGATAACAGGAAAGTGCGTGATTTATGGTTAATCAATTCGTTGTCTACTCCATATCCGACACTGAAAACTTATAAAGCCGAACTGGCAGGCGATAAACATGTCACCCAATATGAATTGTTGATTGGAGATGTCGATACCCGTGAAGTGAAGAAAATCGATATTAATCGCTGGCCTGATCAGTATATTGACATATTGTATATTTCAAAGGACGGGAAGCGTTTGTATTTCCAACGTTATAACCGTCCATGGAACCAGTCGGATATTTGCGAGGTAGACGTAGAAACCGGAAAAGTGCGCGTAGTGATTCATGAAGAAAACAAACCATATCTCGATTATCAGATGCGTAATGTTTCTTTCCTGAATGACGGGAAAGAAATCCTTTTCCGTTCCGAACGTAATGGTTGGGGACACTATTACCTGTATGACACAGCAACGGGAAACTTAAAGAACCAACTGACCGATGGAATATGGGTAGCTGGTCCGGTTACCAAGATTGATACTATCGGGCGTAAGATGTATTTCTATGGTTATGGTCGTGAGAAAGGCATTGACCCTTATTATTACATTCTTTATGAAGCTCAACTGGATCGTCCGAATGCTGTTCGTCTGTTAACTCCGGAGAATGCGTCACATGATGTCAGTATCTCTCCGTCTTACCGATATATGGTAGATTCTTATTCTACTGTTTCGCAGGAACCGGTGAATGTGGTTCGTAACCGGAATGGAAAGGTGATTATGACGTTGGAAAAGCCCGATTTGCAGCCTGTCTATGAGATGGGATGGAAAGCACCGGAACGCTTTAAGGTAAAAGCTGCCGATGGAGTGACCGATTTGTATGGCGTGATGTGGAAACCTGCCGACTTTGACTCGACAAAGGTTTATCCTATCATTTCGAATGTTTATCCGGGACCGTTCTTCGAATATGTGCCGACACGTTTCACGATTAATGATGTTTATAATACCCGTTTGGCTCAACTGGGGTTCATTGTAATCACTGTGGGGCACAGAGGTGGCACTCCGATGCGCGGAAAGGCTTATCATACCTATGGATACAACAATATGCGTGATTATCCGTTGGCGGATGATAAATATGCTATTGAGCAACTGGCTGCCCGTTATCCGTTTATTGATGCCACCAAAGTCGGTATTTACGGCCATTCCGGTGGAGGGTTTATGTCGGCGGCTGCCATTTGTACTTATCCTGATTTCTATTCGGCTGCTGTTTCATCGGCAGGTAATCATGACAATCGTATTTATAATAAAGGCTTTGTTGAGATTCATTTCGGTGTAGATGAGAAGGTGAAAACGACTAGAGATAGTTTGGGAGTAGAAAGTACGATGTATGATTATAGTGTCCGTGTACGTCCGAATCAAGAGTTGGTAAAGAATTACAAGCACGGCTTGTTGCTGTTTACCGGTGCGATGGATAAAACTGTGAATCCTGCTAACACATTGCGTCTGGTGGATGCATTGATTAAGGCTGATAAGGATTTCGAAATGTTTGTATTGCCGAAATGTACACATGGATTCTTCGGTGAGTCTGAGGATTTCTTCGAGCATAAGATGTGGCGTCACTTTGCCCGCTTGTTATTGCATGACAACTCGGCTGATTCTGATGTCGATTTGAATAAGGATATGATTAAAGATGACAGGAGAAGATAAGATGAACCGGATATTTGTATATATAGGGATTATAGCAGGATTGTTGCTGGGGGGAAGCTTGTCTGTTGAGGCTCAAAAGAAACCGTTGGATATAGAAGCATGTACATCTTGGAAACGTATTGATGCACCGGATATTTCACCGACAGGCAGATGGGTGACTTACCGTATATCGTTGATGGAATATAATCCGGCTAGCAAGGAAGAAAAAAAACTGCATTTATTCGATTCCCGTACGCGGAAGGAAATATTGCTGAATGGCGATATAGAGCGTCTGGAGTTTTATAATAACGACCAGGGAGCTTTTTATCGGTTGGCAGACTCGGCAGGAGTAATGAAAACATTTTTGTTGTCATTGCCTTCGGGAGTAAAGACCGAATGGAAACATAAAGAGGCTTTTCGTCCTGTGGAAGGGACCCCTTACTCAATCTCTGTAACTAATGTGTCGAAAGATACGGTAAATCATGTTCCGGCTTTTAACAGGCTGGTGGTACGTCATCTGAAGACAGAAGTTGCTTTTCATATTGACAGTATCGGCTATCATACATTATATGACGGAGGACGTTCTATTCTTTTCATTCGTAAAAAGTCAGACAGGAACGAGCTATGCTATGGCCCTTTAGCTGGTCCATATAAGACTCTTTATCAGAGTTCTGTAAAGAGTGAACCCTCTTCTTATAGTTTTAATGAAAAAGAGATGATCGGGGAGTTTAGCGTAAATGATTCTTTGTGGTATGCTTTTTCATTAAAGAAGCCGGGTTGTAACTTGCTTTTTGACCGGAAAGAAATTGTTTTGCCTGATGGTATGTCTGTCGGACGTATTGACTTGTCTAAAAGCCATAATTTTTTGATACTTGAACTTCGGGACTCACAGCAGATTTCCCGTAGAAGGGAAGAATCGGAGAAGAAACCGGACAAGAGTTTTGAATTAGAGTTGTGGACGTGGAACGAAATGGAAGTTCCGACTTTACAAAGGGGCGGACGTTATAGGCAAGATAAGTCGGTGACGTATATTTATGATATTTTTTCTAAGAAGCTCACAGAAGTTGCTCCATTTACCGTAGATTTACTCTTACCATCGGGAGCAGAGAATTTGAACTATGTGCTTTACACAGATGAATCTCCTTATAAGATGCAGCGTGAGTGGTTGGATCGGTTGCCGTTCGATATATATTCAGTGAATGTGCATACAGGTGCAAAACGGTTGATCGGACGTAGTTATCGTACAGCTCCCAAATGGTCGGTAAATGGCAAGTGGGCAGTAATGTATGATCCGATTGCTCAAGTCTGGAATAAGTTTGATGGTGCTACCGGTAAGGTTGTTAATATATCTGATGCTATCGGTTATCCAATGTTCATGGAAAGTTATGATAAACCGGCTCCTGCTCCCGCTTATGGAATAGCAGGGTGGACGGCTGACGGGAATAATGTGTTTCTGTACGATGCATATGACTGGTGGAAGATTGATTTGACAGGAGAACGTCAGCCGGAGTGCCTGACTAAAGGATATGGTCGCAAGCATGGCAAATCTATTCGTAAAATGACGAGTAATATAGATAAGGATGTTTTTCAGAAAGACGAAAAAGTCATAGTTAGCCTTTGGGATAAAGACACGATGGATGAGGGTGTCTATCAGCTTGATATGAAAGGCCGTCTGAGAAAATTGATGGAGGGGAATTATGTATATACTATACATCGTTTTTCTGACAATCATGAGTATTGCGTTTGGAATCGTCAGAATGTATCGGAATTTAGGGATTTGTGGTGGAGTAAGTCCGATTTCTCCAATCCCGTTAAAGTGACGAATGCGAATCCTCAACAAGCAGATTATAAATGGGGTACAGTTAAACTGATAAAGTGGACTAATTATGAGAATAAGGAAAATAAGGGGTTGCTTTATCTTCCGGAAGATTATGATCCTCAAAAAGAATATCCGGCGTTGGTGCAGTTTTATGAAACTCATTCCGGTGAGTTGAATATTTATCATGCACCTTTGTTGAGTAGTGCGTTAGGGGATCCTATGTATTTTGCCAGCAATGGTTATATTGTGTTTATGCCGGATGTGCATTTCACGGTTGGGACTCCCGGTCAGAGTTGTTATGATGCTGTTGTGAGTGGAACGAAGTATCTGATAGAGCAGGGGATAGCACATCCCGGGAAAATAGGCTTACAGGGACATAGCTGGTCTGGCTATCAAACATCATATTTGGTGACAAAGACAGATCTTTTCACTTGTGCCAATATAGCGGCTCCAATTACGGATATGGTGACCGGATATTTGGGAATTCGTAATGGAAGCGGTCTGCCACGATATTTTATGTACGAGGAAACACAAAGTCGTATGGGAAAGACTTTATGGGAGGCAAAAGATAAGTATCTGGCAAGTTCAGCAATTTTGGAGGCTGATAAGATACATACACCTTTGTTGATATTACATAATGATGAGGATGAGGCTGTTGCATATGAACAAGGACGTGCTCTTTATTTGGCTATGCGTCGCTTACAACGTCCTGCATGGTTGTTGAATTACAAAGGTGAAGGACATTTCGTACTGGGAAGAGGTGCACAGAAAGACTGGACAATCCGGATGATGCAGTTCTTTGACTATTACCTGAAAGGAACAAAAGAACCACGTTGGATGAAGGAAGGTATTCATCTGCGAGAGCGTGGAATTGATCAGAAATACGATTTACTAAAAAAATAAATATTGATTTAAGATGAAAAAATTATTGATTACGGCTATGGCTCTGTCTTGTTTCGCTTTAAGCTACGGACAGAAGAAAGTAGAAAAACAGATTATCGGAAAATGGTGCAATCCTTATACATACAAGTCTACGGGTGAGTTGAAAGGATTTGAGTTCAAGAAAGGTGGTAAGTGTTCTGCTATCAATATTCCGTCTTTAGATTTGAAAACGTGGAAAGTGGATAATGGTTATCTGATTGTGGAAGGATTCAGCAAGGAAGATGATGGAAAGGTTGAGGTGTACAAAACTCGTGAGCGTATCGGCTACCTGACATCGGATTCATTGCAGTTGATAGTGAACGAAGGAACTCCTCGTTTGGCTTTCCTGTACCTAAATACAAAATCAATTAAGGAACTGGTTACTCCTGAAGTGAAGTAACTCCAAACTATTAATAAATTGACTAAATCTCTCTCTTAATAATTTAGTGTTAATTAGCATAAGCTAATGGAGTGCCTCGGCGTAGTGATTACGCCGGGGTTTCTTTTTTATGAAAGGCGAATTGAAAAGCAGTGTACGAATTGAAAGCAATGAGCGCTTATCGCAACATCCCCAATGCCTTATTCTCAGCTGCTTCCATAACTTCCCGTTCTCCGGGACCTTTATCATTAATGCCGCACAAATGAAGAATTCCGTGGATAATCACACGATGTAGTTCGTCTTCGTATGAAGCACCAAACTGTTCCGCATTGGTGCGTATCGTATCCAGGCTGATGAATAAGTCACCTGATAGACGATCGCCTTCACAATAATCGAAAGTAATAATGTCCGTGTAGTAGTCATGTTGCAGATACTGACGGTTTACCTCCAGAATTTTTTCGTCCGAGCAGAAGATATAAGCGATTTCACCGAGTCTTTTTCCGTAAGAAG
>OWKP01001067.1_pt1 | contig 18292 bp, 9 predicted proteins | sample 1732991 | NCBI WGS metagenome assembly OWKP01 (sample SAMN05065777, study PRJEB22554) | human gut metagenome | biome: ENVO:2100002; feature: ENVO:00000062; material: ENVO:00002003 | host: Homo sapiens | place: USA
AACTGAATTTCAACAATTTCAAAGAACGACTATGATTTTTTAGTGGACACTAATGTAAATATATATATTCTTCATATCATATTCTTATTAGGAGATTAATCATTGTATGTCCATCCCGGGTTCTGCGTCAACCGTTTATTACGTTTTAACTCATCGTGGCTGATAGGCCAGAAATAGAGTTTACGTGAGAAGGCAGTAGGTAAGTCTGCAATTTCAATCGGAGTATAGAATTGTTCTCTCTGCTCTTCTACATCCGACATATAGAAATTACACCCGTAATTTTTCTTGGATTCTTCCACTTCTGCATCTTTCCATCTACGCAAATCAAAATAACGCTGCCCTTCGGCCATGAGTTCAATCTGACGTTCACGTTTCAGTTTCTTACGGAATACATCCCGGTCCTGGTACTCTGGCATTGTATAATCGGGTACACCCGCACGGCGACGTACTTGTCTGATGCCTTTTTTCATTTCATCAACATCACGTTTGACGGAATAACTGGTAGATCCATCCCACGATGGAATGTCGTACGAAGATCCATCTTCCAGTTCATTCAACGCTTCGGCATAAATCAACAGAATCTCGGCAAAGCGGATGGCAGGCTCTGCTTTCGCTTTGATTTCCTTACGATTCGTATCGTCTGGATGCACATATTTCATGATACCGATCCCGGATCGTAAATAGACACCGGTACCAGAGAAACCGTCAGTATTGATACCGTAATAATAGTTAACTTGTTTCTCAACGTCATTCTTATAATCTGTTGTCTCTGCATTTTTCAGCAAAGCCCATACGCAGCCATTGAACGAAACGGATGCATAGAAACGCGGTTCTCTATCCGCATATTCCTTATATACGCCTTCCTTTATTTGAGGATATGTGCCTGCCTCAACTTCCTTTTTGGTAACAAAACGTGTACCGGAAGGATATTCTTCTTTAAAATGTTCTCTACTGAATTCGTCTCCGTTTGCCATATAATAAGCATCACACATCTTTTGTGTCATACCATAAGCATTATTTCCTCCACCCAAAGTTTTCGGCATTTGAAGTTTCACCATTTCAGCAATACTATTGACCCCTTGATTACGCCCACGGCTGAAAATCAACTCCGGGTTCTGATACATCGCTAACGAACCATTGAAAACTGCCCGGTAGGATTCGTAAGGATCTATATCGCTATAGCCACCTTCGTTCCATGTCTTTGTCGAGAAGTCACCATCCTGATAAGGGGTAATGGTAGCAGGATATCCGGGTTCAGCAATGTTAGTTGCCTTTTTGTGGTAGAGTTCATAACGATGACCGTTGTTCTCACCGGGAAGTTCCATCACATCTCTTGCCGCAGCTGCTGCTCTTGCCCACTTATATTCATTGTATTCCTGGGACATCAGACAATTTCCTTCATAGTCTACCAAATCCGAGAACTTATCCGGATCTCCCGGACGGGGATTATTGATAGGACTCGCTGAATATATCAATGCTCTGGCACGAGCCGCCAATGCTGCTCCCCGTGTGGGACGCGCCACCTGATTAATGGCTCGGGTCAGAGGCAAATCCTTGGCTGCCAGACGCATCTCCGATTCAATATATTCCACACATTCATCATACGAACTACGTTGAATTGCCAAATCATCATAATCGGAAGTATAGTCAAGCCCCTCATCTGGTAATAAAGGTACAGGACCATATTTGCGAAGTAACAACCAATAATAGTAAGCACGAACAAAACGTGCCTGCGCTTTCATATCAGCTCTCTCTTCTTCCGTATACTTCGTATTCATATCAATATTTTGGATGAAGATAGATGCTTGACGAATACCTTTATAACTATCGCCCCACGAATGACGGTAACTCTCATCATAAGTACCGGTCTTGAACGTCTTATACGCATCGAGACTATTACCACCGAAGTAAATGTCATCGGCAAAGTTAGTGATTGTATTAAGCATGTTAGACACTTCCAAATTGTATCCGCCTAAAAAGGAATAGGCATGTGCTAACCATTCTTCCGTAGATTCCTTGTCGGTAAAAACATCCTCCAAAGACCGGCGGTCTTTAAAATATTTATCTGAGTCGAGGTTATCCGAACAAGCAACGGCAATTACACTCAATATAATACCAATATACAGTTTATATATCTTTCTCATTTTTCATGCATTTAATTAGATATTCACAGTTAATCCCAAAGTAAATGTCTTAGCAAGCGGATATTTTTCTCCGTTAGAACTTCCCATTTCCGGGTCCCATTCTTTAAATTTAGCAAACGTCAAGATGTTGGTACCAATGAAAAAGACACGTATCTTGTTAAACCGTATCTTGTTCACAATCGATTTCGGTAATGTATAACCCACTTCCAATGTTTTCAAGCGTAAATAAGAACCATCCCTGAGCCAGTAAGTAGAAGCTCTATAGTTATTATCGTTCCCTCCATAACTAAGCCGGGGATACGAAGCATTAGGATTTTCATTAGCCGGAATACCCAATGTGGCAGCTGTCTCCGCATCGACATAGCGGTCTTTCACCAAATTCGTCAGGACATTTCCCCACTGACTACCATTAAAGGCATATACGGTAGGGCCATTAATGAAGAACGAAGACTTGCCTGCTCCTTGGAAGTGTGCATTGAAGTCGAAGCCTTTCCACTGTGCAGAAATACCAAAACCATAAATCAAGTTAGGCTTCGTTGTTGCACCAATAGCTACCTCATCACTGCCATTAATAATTCCGTCTCCATTGACATCTTTATATTTAATGTCACCCGGTTGCACCTTCCCCCAGTTAGTTTGCTGCGGGCTATTGCGTATATCATCATAATCTTTAAACAATCCCAAAGCAATTAATCCCTTCGCCTGATTAACCCTGTAACCAGCCTCCTTTTGATAGGGATAAACTGCATTTTCTTCGTCTTTCTCCAGAATCTCATTCTTACTGTAAGTAAAGTTACCACGTACAGTCAGATTGACTTTACCTATTTTCTGCTTGTAAGCAAAATTACCGTCAAAACCTTTCGACCGCACACTTCCCACATTCGCTTTTGGATAAGTATTTACACCCACAATGCCAGGTAGATAATTACGTTCCATATAGATACCATCACGCTGTTCATGGAAATAATCTACAGTAGCCGTAAACTTGTCATTGAATAAGGATAAATCCACACCTGCATCGTGCTTGGTCGCAATTTCCCAAGTGACATTGTTGGAGGCCAGCTGCGTATACTGCATTCCTGTATACACATTGTCCGGAGAACCGTAATCACTCCAAGTCCAGCCATTTCCATCATCCTTGATTGTGTACAAATAGGGAAAACGATATGTTGTATCACCTATTTTAAGCTTATCGCTACCCACTTTGCCATAGGAATAACGTAACTTGAACATATTCATCCATTTCAGATGTTTCTTTATAAACGTTTCTTCTGCTATATTCCAAGCGAGAGAAAACGCAGGGAAAAAGCCGAAACGATGTCCATCAGCAAAATTTTCCGAACCATTATAGCCAAAGTTAAAGTCAGCAAAATAGCGATAGTTCCAGTTGTAACTTACCCGACCGGCCAATCCCATGTGACGTTTGGCAATCCCATTCTTTACATCCGTTCCAATATCAACTGTTGTCCGATAAGCATCCTGACTATATTTCAATGTTCCACTCAAATGATGCGCGTGAAATGCACGGTTATATTGTAAAAATGCTTCCAGGAATTCACGGCGTTCACCAGTAGAGGCACTGGTTTGCTCCATCGGTTTTTCGGCACTTTGTTGGTTGAAGATCACCTTTCCCTCATCATTGCGATCTCTTTGGGCACGCCATGTTTCCGGCATTCTTATCCGGTTTATTTCACTCTGATTATTCGTGTCGAACCCGAAACGTCCTTCAAAACGCAGGCCTTTAGTGATAAAATCCAACTTTTGTTCCAAAGAAATATTGGTCTGAATTTTATTATTCCAGATTTCTTTATAACCACTCTGTGTAGCAAGTACCCAAGGATTATTGCGATTATCTTCTTTCCCGTGTGCAGGAATGTAACCATTAGAATACATCACAGGAATACTGATTGGACTCTGCCCCATCAATGAAGTCCATACGTTAGAGCCCTGCCCCGGTGCATTACGCTTCTTTAATGAACCGGATACGCCTACTTTTACAAGAGTAGTCTTCGTTACATCAATATCCGTATTCAAACGGTAATTCCAACGTTGACTACTAGGATTAGTATTATAATCCTTACGCATGGCATCATCCGTTTTGTACATACCTTCTTCATTCACATAACTAAGCGATACAAAATAACGCGCCGTGCTACCTCCGCCACTCATATTCAGATTAGCACGATAAGTCATAGCTCCATCTTTCAACAGGACATCCATCCAGTCTACATTCGGATATAAATCCGGGTCAAGTCCCAATCGCAGAATTTCCATTTCGTCATTCTGATAAATTCTCTCTTGATTACGAGTTATACATGCTTCATTCATCAGCATGGCATAACTGTAACCATCTGCAAATTCCGGTGTGATGGTACGCGCATTATAAGAAGTCTCCACTTTAGCATTAATCTTAATCTTACCTTCTTTACCATGCTTGGTAGTAATCAACACTACACCATTTGCGCCACGAGAACCATAAATCGCGGTTGTAGAAGCATCCTTCAATACAGTAAAAGACTCAATATCCTCAATATTGATTTCATCTAAATCGCGTTCAAAACCATCAACTAATACTAATGCGGAGCTATTAGCACCAAAAGTGGATATACCTCGAATCCAGAATTCAGAAGTATTCACACCCGGTTGTCCGGAAGTTTGCATGGCAAGGACACCTGATACATTTCCGGCCAATGCATTAGAAAGATTCGCCGTAGGATTTGATTTCAGCACCTCTACATCTACATTCGTCACTGCACCAGTCACAGTCAATTTCTTCTGCGCACCCGTTCCCGTAATTACTACTTCATCAATTTCTCTAGCCTCCGATTCTTTCATTGACACATTGACCAGATTTTGGTGCTTCACCAATATTTCTTGTGTATCAAAACCAATATACGAAAATACCAAACGAGAAAATTCCTCTATGTTTATCTTGTAACGTCCGTTGATATCTGTTATCGCTCCTAAACCAGGTTTGTCTTTCACTGTTACATTGACACCAACCAATGGTTCTTTATTCATATCTGTCACAACTCCCGTTACCTCAATAGTCTTCTCTTGAGCAAAAAGGGAAACAGAGACTAATAACAGACAAATCGTAATAAATTCTTTTATTCTCATGTGTTCTTCTTTTTATTGATTTTCTTGGTCCTGATTGTCATTAGATTCTTCTCCAACTAAATCGTCAGATGCCTGTTCTTTAGCAATCTTCCGGATCTTATAATTTCCCGAATCACCCACATAGAAAGTCTTTGTTACCTCATCGTAAGCCAAAGCTACCGGTTGATTAAAGCGAGCTCTCTCACGTACTTCTCCATTTTGCTTACCCCATTTATAGCTACTTGCAGAGGCAGAACCGCGTCCGGCAAACGTAGAAACCACCCCATCCGGAGTCAATATTCGAATACAATGATTCTCTTTATCTGCGAAATAGAAGTCATACCAATCATCCTTATTAGCAGCCTTATACTCCTCGTTAAATACGAAAACACCTTGACCTGGTTTATTGATGCGTGCATTGATACCTACAAGATCCTTATAATCAGCCTGACCGGATTGTCCGCACACAATATATGGAGTTACCAGTTTTTTAGTCTCCTCATCATAATTGGAACGAAGTATATAATGCGATTCATGCATGATGATATAAACATATTTACCTGTTGGATGAGGAACCATACTAAAGTCAACCGTCTGATTAGGTACACTAAATGCCAAAAAGTCATTCAACCCTGCTCCACCAGGAACTTCCGGATTGTTATTATAGCCGTTTTCTTCAAAATTATATCTGTACACATTGCCTGTTGCACGATGATTGAAGTAAAGTTCTCCCGTTTGTGGAAGCACCATAGACCCGTTACAAGCATTACCACGCGCCAAAGCGACCCAACTAGACTCTTTGAAATCTTGTCCGTCTGTACTGCTTCCACGCTTTAAAATAATATTGTTTCTATTCTTAGCACCACCATTCTGGGGAGCAGCCAATATCATATCACCATCATTAGTCCATGTAATAGTAGTTGCACGGTTGATATTATTTAGTTCCTTAGTATAGATCATTTCCTTTTCCAAATCTAACACTCTCAGATTTCCTTTATTTTGAGACAAATAAAGAATATTAGAATGTTGGGGATCAAAAGAAAACCAAAAAGGATAGTCTATCTTTCCACAATCGTCAAACGGACCAGTGTCTACAATATTTCCCTCTCCCAGTTCATCTACATCACCACATAAGTCTGTTACTACCATTTGTGGTTCGTACTGATATTTTTCAGATGCTATCACAGTTTGTTCACCTATCTTTATTTCTACAGTTCCTTCGAAACAGCTCTCCGGCGTGGAGCAGTAGATACTGGTACCTTTAGAACTAATGACAATGGCTTCTTTACCACCTACCTTAACAGAAATAATAGAACAATCTATTCCAAAGTTGCTACCATAGATTATCATTTTCTTCTTTCCACCTCCCGATTTAGGTGTGAAATCCGTCACTTCTACTGGCAGATTCGGATCATAAGGCGCTGATGTATCGTCTTTGCTATCTTTGCAGCTACTAAAACAGACTGCCAAAATGAATACCAACATCATGCATTGTAGCCCTATGTTCCCATGTTTCATAGTTTTACATTTCATAATACACTAGATTTAAATTATTGATTGTTTTGAACTTTATCCATTAATACCTTCATCCAGTATCCTCCGATCACCGAACGGGCTCTGAAGCCCACCCATTTTCCACTGTCTGTGTGGTGCCAGTCACTGATAGGTACACGAGATACTGTTTCATTGATATATTTATAGACAGGATCAGAGAATTTCTGGAAGGTTTCCTTATCTGAAGACATAGCTGCCGTCCACATGATCCAGTCGGATTTTGTGTATTCTTTACGAGAGTCCAGAGGGAGCCCATAAGGATTCTGTTTTGTCAAATAATAGTTAATCTCTTTTCTGATAACATTATTAGGGAATAAATTCAGGTTCCACAACTTATCCCAAACCATGTTATATTTTTGACTCCAGGTATCTTTACGGTCAAAAGCCAGACGGTAATGATCTCCCTCATTCGCCATTTCTTCCCATTTCACCGCCATTTTCTTGGCTATAGCCGCATATTTGTCTGCTACATCATTCAATCCGAGCATCCGAGCCATCTCGCTGTATCCGGCCACTCCCATGATCGCTTTTACAGAAAGATTGGCATTGTGTGCCCAATGTCCGGCAAAATCATCCGTGCAAAGTTGGTTTTCCGGGTCCTGTCCAAACTAACAAACAGTACTGTATCTATTTGATAATCTGAATATTATAAATTAGCGTATTGTTACTGTGTTGTGCTTTACATCTTTTTCAAGTAAAATTAAAGTGATTTTTCTCTCAATAAAGTCACTTATTTTCATTATTTTATTATTCTATTTTCTTTCGGATGAACTCTAAAAATGGCGAAAACATCAATAATAAGTATTGCAAAATTGGTTGTTCTTAATTTATTTCATATTTTTGCAACGACGGTTGACTCAACAGCCGTTGAGAAAAACTTATTGATTATGAAGTTTTATAATAGAGAGAAAGAAATTGCAGAATTGAAGCGTGTACAAGAGCTTGCATTTGGTCAAAATTCCAGAATGATTGTGGTAACAGGCCGTAGGCGTATTGGAAAAACCAGTCTTATAAAACAAGCTCTGAAGGGAACACCTACTGTATATTTTTTCATTGGAAGAAAAGCAGAGAGTATATTAGTCGCAGATTTTATAAAAATAGTACGCGAGACATTATCTATTTTTATTCCGGATGGCATATCCAACTTTACTACTTTGATACATTATCTTTTCGAAATAGGAAAAACACGTTCTTTTAATATTGTTATTGATGAATTTCAGGAGTTTTATAATATCAGACCCGATGTTTTTAGTGATATGCAAAATCTTTGGGATGAATATCGGCAAGAAACTAAAATAAATCTTGTAATTAGCGGCTCTGTATATTCATTGATGCAAAAGATATTCACAGATCATGGAGAACCATTATTCGGACGTGCTGACAACATTTTATGTCTTCGGCCCTTCAATACCAAAGTGCTAAAACAAATTATGGAGGATTTTGCACCCGGGTATACCAATGATGACCTGTTAGCTTTGTATACATTGAGCGGAGGAATCCCTAAATATGTAGAGTTATTCTGTGACAATCAAGCGCTTTCTGTTGACCGGATATATGACTTCGTTTTTTCAGAGAATTCCCTGTTTATAGATGAAGGACGTAATTTGTTGATTACTGAATTTGGAAAAAATTACGGTATTTACTTTTCTATCCTATTAGAAATAGCAAATGGACATTATACACAAGGAGAAATAGAATCGGCATTAGGTGGTATATCTATTGGAGGCCATTTAAGTAAATTAGAAAATGTGTATAATTTGATAACTCGTGAGCGGCCTATTTTTGCGAAACCCGGTACAAAGAAGAATGTACGATATATTATTGGTGATAACTTTCTAAATTTCTGGTTTAAATACATTGAACGGAACCGTTCCTATATTGAGCTACAGAACTTTGAAGACCTTCGTCAACTAGCAAAAGCTGATTATCAGACCTATTCAGGTAGAGTATTGGAGAAATATTTTAAACAGAAATTAGCAGAGGAAGGAGGGTTTAAAGAAATTGGCTCCTGGTGGGAAACTAAAAGTTCTGCAAACAAGGAACGATTAAATTCTTTTGAAATTGATATTGTTGCTCTCAAATCAAGTGGTAAGAAAGCACTTGTAGCTGAGGTGAAACGAATGCCGGAGAACAATTATGTCCATTCGGCCTTCATGGAAAAAGTGGAGCATCTAAGACACAAAGAGATGGCAAAATATGATATTGAGACACGAGTTTTAGGGCTGGAAGATATGTAAGCCATTTACCGAGTAGGCTGCACTTCATATTGTGCAGCCTACTAACTATTAATCACTAATCTCTTTAAGGGAATAAAGCGGATACTTACAAATTACCATTCAATAGCCTGATCTTCATCTGGTACTTGGGTATTGATATCGCGTGACAAAGTCAATGTACCTTTTACATGATAGCGAATGATAGTGCCTTCTACTGGAATATAATTGAAGAAGTAATCTATGTTATTGATAATTACATAACGATGTTCCAAGTAAGGTTTTGCTTCATCCATGGATGATGAAATACGGAATGAAGGCATAATTTTTTCATTCACTTTGAATCCAATCTCTTCCGCATTATCGCACGATATGCTGACTGACCCGTTCTTGTCGCCCTTAAATTTGAATTTAATCTTATATTTTTTGCGGTCTGTATAATCTTCATCTACAATTCCGGCATAAATGAACATCGACTGTTCGTCTATTACATATCCTCTTACTGAAGCTTTCGTAATAGATTCAGCTGTTTCATTTATTGTGCCATCTGTATTTTCGCCCATCACAACTTTGTTAGTTAGTCCTGTTCCGGAGTAATCACCTGAATAGTCATTGAACGGAAAAATTCTCAATATTGCTTTAGCGTAATTTTTACGTGGATGTGCTTGATAACCGTAAGACGGATTGTCTACTATTTGTAATGGAAGTACCCATTTTTCAGACATGTCAATTCCCCGAAAATCAAACTTGAGGTCTAACAAACCAATATTTTGTCCTGCCCCTATCAGCATGTTTTCCGGATAGGAAACAAACGTTAACCTTTCATTTCCCATATCTTTATAGAATAAATCTGTACGAGTTGCAAAACGAGCCTTATTCAAAGTGTTCAACGTATCCGAGTCATGTGATATATGTATGGTAATATCTTGAGTATTATCAGTAGAACCACTGACAAGTACTGGCAAGCGATAACTGGACCTTCCTTCGCCACCTTCTGCATAATTACCTTCTATATCATGGCGACTATAAGGCACATAAATATTCGTGACTCCTTTGCTGTCTAAAGGAGAGCTAAAAGAGATGTAATGTTGATACTGTTCCTTTTCCCATTCTGAGTTACAGGAAGTTCCTAACACGATAATTGCAGCTAAAACTGCTAAAGTATATATCTTTTTCATATATCTGTCTCTACTTTTATAATTAATCATACATGGTCCATCCAGGGTTCTGTGTCAAACGAGAATTGCGTTTCAACTCACTGTGTTTGATTGGCCAAAGCCACAATTTCTCAGAGAATGTAGATGGAAGATTGTATACAGGGATAGCAGAATGGAATTCTTCTCTTTTGTCTTCAGCCACAAAAACATTACATCCATATATTTGCACAGCCTCTTCCGTAGGTGCGTCTTTCCAGCGGCGAAGATCGAAATAGCGTTTCCCTTCTCCCATTAATTCGATCATACGTTCACGTTTCAACGCTTTACGCATCTTATCAGCATTAGCATATACATCGTCACTATAGTCTGGTAGGCCGGCACGAATACGAACCGGATGAATACCCCGTTCCATTTGTGACTTGTCACGACTGATAGTATAGGTTATCGCTCCATTCCAAGAAGAAATATCATAAATTCCAGTTAACTCATTCAGTGCTTCTGCATAAAGCAATAAAATATCAGCATAACGGATAGCAGTTTCTGCTTTTGCGACATAATTACCCGGATAATCATTTGGGTGAACAAACTTCTTGATTCCTATACCTGTACGCAAATAGAAACCATCATTTCGATAACCGTCAGAACTTCTAAAATAGTACCAGACCTGTTGATTACAATCAGCGGGTTTGCTTTCAGTCTGGCTCAAGTAATGCCATGTACAGCCGTTGTATGCCACAGAGGCATAGAATCTTGGCTCCCGCTCTACATACTGTAAAGAAACATTCATGCCTGTTGAAGCCTGCTCATTGTCACCCTTATTAGGATCATATTTCCATCCGAGTTCTGTGTACTTACCATTTTTAAGATCTTGTAATCCGGTAAATCCAGTCCTGCGTTCACGGCTATCTACACGGTCTTCATAACCGGTAACTCCCATATACATACTATTCATACCCGGGCAGTCGGTTCCATCGTTCATATAATAAGCATCAAGCATTTTCTGCGTCATACCATGTGAGTTCCACCCACCATCATCTTTTGGCATTTGGTGAAGCACCATCATATTAATATCTGTCGCACCACGTGTAAAGATGAGTTCTTGATTATTAGCAGGCAATAACGTCCCGTCGAATATGTTACGATAAGATCTAAGCGGATCAATATTAGCCCAACCGTTGGGCCACTCTTTAGTGGAAAATTCCCCATCATCCGGTATTTTAACAGTCGGACGTTCGGAAGGCCCATTATCCGAAGTGGATTTGTTCACATGAACCAAGTCGTAAACATTTAAATCAAGAACATCCCGACATGCAGCAGCGGCCTTCGCCCATTTCTCTTCAGTATATTCCTGAGAGAGTAGACGATTACCTTGATCGTCTACTAATGCCTGCGCGTATTCATCGTTATTACCATTAGCAAATGGACTAGCAGCAAAAATCAGTGCATAGGCACGTGTCGCTAGTGCAGCCCCCCTAGTGGGACGAGTAACAGCATAATTATCTGTACGTCGGTCGTATTGCAATTCTTTGGCAGCCAGTACCATTTCGTTACTAATATATTGGGCCACTTCTTCATATGAGTTGCGTGGCGTAGCAATTTGTTCGTAACTTTCAGTGTAGTCTACCCCTTCATCCGGCATAACAGGCACAGGACCATAACGCCGTAACAACAACCAATAATAGTAGGCACGTGCAAAACGAGCTTGTCCCTTGTAGTCTTGAATCTCCCAGTCTTCCATTTCTTTACATTTGTCTACATTATGAATCATGACGGATGCTTGATAAATTCCTTTGTAACATGCTCCCCAAGCACCAGTATTATATGAGTTTTCATCATATTCTCCCAATTTGAACATATTATACGACAATTCATTTTTGGTAGCATCAATTGTTTTATCACGATCACCAAAATACATATCGTCAGCGAAACAGAAAGGATTAGTTCCGGGGTTTTTAGTCGTAACCTCTTCGTTTTCTCCTTTTAGAAATGAATAAGTATAAGCTAACCACTCTTCCACATGATCCTTGCTTTCGAATGTTTTTTCCAAGGTTAGACGATCTTTGAAATATTTCTCCGAATTTAGGTAATCTGAACAGGAGAGCATAAATCCTATTCCCACTATAGCTAATAGTAATATAAAAATTTTCTTTACCATAATTTTTAATTGTATTTTATAGGTTGACAGTTATTCCCACAGTAATCGATTTTGTTAATGGATAGTCTTCGCCACGTGGATTGGCTGATTCTGGATCCCAAGTCTTAAATTTTGACCATGTAATCAGGTTTGATCCTGTGATGTAAACACGAATATTATTAAAATGCAGTTTGTTTACGAAATTCTTTGGCAATGTATAACCGATATCCAAGTTCTTTAAACGAATATACCGTCCATCACGCATCCAGAAAGTGGATGTTTGCTGGTTGTTACTGTTTCCTCCATAACTCAGACGAGGATAAGATGCATTCGGATTTTCATTAGCAGGAATACCTAGCTTGACAGCAGTTTCTGCATCCACCCAACGGTCATTTATCATATCCTTGAAGATATTCCCCCAATCACTTTCACTAAACGCATAGACACACTTACCATAAATGGGGAAAGTAGATTTTCCAGCTCCTTGAAAATGAATATTGATATCAAAACCTTCCCATGCAAAAGAAGCCCCTATGCCATATATTAAGTTCGGTTTGGTTGTAGCACCAATAGCCACTTTGTCTTGATCGTTAACAATCCCATCGCCATTGACATCTTTATACTTTATATCACCAGGTTGTACTGTCCCCCAACTTTGTTTAGGACTGTTACGGATATCATCATAATTGGCAAACAATCCTTCAGAGATCAATCCTTTACACTGGTTTACACGGTAGCCTCTTTCATATAAATAAGAATAAACTTGATTTTCTTCATCTTTTTCCAGCACCTCATTTTTACTGTATGTGATGTTGCCACGAACAGTCATATCCACTTTACCAAGCTTCTGATGGTAGGTAAAGTTACCGTCGAATCCACGAGATTTTACCGCACCTACATTTGCTTTCGGTTTGCTTTCTAAACCGGCAATTTCTGGTAGAAATTCACGAGGCATAAAAATTCCTGTACGTTTTTCATAGAAGTAATCTACCGTTGCAGTAAGTTTGTCATTAAAGAGAGAAAAGTCTATTCCCAAGTCATCTTTTGTTGCAATTTCCCAAGTTACGCCGGTTGAAGCCATTTGTGTATAATGAGCACCAATGAATTGCTTTTTATAATCACCAAATCCCCAATTATATACATAATTAGGATCCCCTTTGTCATTATATCCAGTTGTTGCTATGGTATATAAATATGGAAAACGGTTTTCGTTTCCAAGGTTATCATTTCCTACTTTGCCATGTGAGTAGCGTATTTTAAACATATTCATCCATTTTAGGTGTTGTTTAACGAATGGTTCTTCGGCTACATTCCAAGCTAGAGAAAAAGCAGGAAAGAAACCGAATTGATGTCCTGGAGCAAAGTTCTCCGAGCCGGTGTAACCGAAATTGAAATCGGCAAAATAGCGGTAATTCCAGTTATAAGTGAAACGTCCCGCCAATCCTTGGTTACGTTTTGACACACCATTTTTGATATCCGAACCAATATCTACGGTGCGTTTCTCACTATCCTGTGTATAACGGAAAGTAACTCCTCCATGGTGATTGTCTACACTACGGTCCCAACTTAATAACAAGTCAAGGAATTCTCGACGTTTACCAGAGCTGCCACTTGATTGTTGCATATCATATGCAGAAAACATTTTATCAAAGATAATTTCACCAGTTGTCTGATCACGTCCATTTGCTTTATATAAATCCGGTTGACGATGGCGGTTTATCCAGTTACTGTTATCTGTATCGTATCCAAAGCGTCCGATAAACTTCAAACCTTTAGTGATAAAATCCAATTTCTGTTCCAAGGTTACGTTAGTTTGTAGATTGTTATCCCAATTTTCATTATATCCAGTCTGTGTGGAGGCTACCCATGGATTGAGCTTATTCACATTATCCCTATGAGAAATAGGTGTATATCCATTGGAGTAATACACAGGTGAAGCAATAGAGTTATATCCGAAAAGCATTCCCCACAAAGTATCGTCCCCTAATCCCGGACTATTGCGCTTAGCAAGCGAGCCAGCTACACCTAACTTCAGAATAGTACTCTTTGTTATATCAATATCCACATTCATACGATAGTTCCAGCGCTTATAGTTGGCATTTGTATTGTAATCTTTCCGTAATGTTTCATCAGTTTTATACATACCTTGGTCTTCTGTATAACTTGCAGACACATAGTAACGGGCAGTATTACCACCGCCGTGCATATTCAGATTGGCACGATAACTCCATGCACCATTTTTCAAAATCAAGTCTAACCAATCTACATTCGGATAAAAATCCGGATCCATTTGAGTACGAAATAGTTCCAGTTCTTCAGGTTGATAGGCCACTCCCTTATTACGGGTCACCAACGCTTCGTTCATCAATCCTGCATATGTAAGGCCGTCTACAAACTTTGGTGTAATAGTACGAGTATTGTAAGAGGTTTCCACTTTAGCATCAATATTTATCTTTCCGGCTTTACCGCGCTTGGTTGTAATCAGTACCACACCGTTAGCTCCTTTAGAGCCATAAATGGCAGTGGCGGAAGCATCTTTCAATACTGTAAACGACTCGATGTCTTCAATATTGATTTCATCCAAGCTACTGCGTTCAAATCCATCTACCAAAATATAAGCACTCGAGCTAGCTCCGAAAGTCGAAATACCTCGTATCCAGAATTCTGATGTATTTTTCCCCGGTTGTCCGGAAGTTTGTTGGGCAATAATACCCGGTACATTACCTGCTAATGCATTAGAGATATTAGAAGTTGGAAAACGTTTCAGCTCACCTACATCTACGTTCGTTACAGCTCCCGTTACGGTAAGCTTTTTTTGAGTCCCCATACCAGTAACGACAACTTCGTCCAATTTGCTCGCTTCTGACTCCTTCATTGTTACGTTAACAGTACGCTGTTCCTTCACAAGCACTTCTACATTATCGTATCCAATATATGAGAATAGCAGACGATGATAGGGTTCTACTTTAATGATGAATTGACCGTTAATATCTGTAATAGTACCCAAACCGGCTACATCTTTTACAGTAATGTTTACGCCAATCATTGGCTCCCCTTGTGTGTCGGTGACTATTCCTCCTACAGTAATTTTTTGCTGTGCTAATATTGTCAATGGAACTACTGCGACCAATAAGAAAATAGCTAATATTTTTTTCATATTCCAATAGTATGTTTATTTGTTAGTTTCTTTTATTTATATTCGTCATCCACTGTCTTGTCACCGATAGCTACAGCTTTCTCCATTGAAATGGTACGAATGGTACGTCCTATTTGATCATGAATGTAGAAAATCTCTTTCTCATCATCATAAACAAGCCCGGTAACATCGCGAAAACGTGCTGTTTCGCGCAAATCACCATCATCCGTTCCCCATTGGTTGCCATCAGCCAAAGTTGTAGATATTCCTCGTCCTGCATATGTAGAAACGATACCTTCCGGAGTTACTTTTCGGACACAGAAATTGAGCTTATCTACAAAATAAAAATCATACTCATCATTTTCACCTATATACTCGTCATTTTTGACAAACACACCTTGGCTAGGTTGATTCATGCGCGCCACCGTTCCTACATCATCTTTATAACCACTTTGTTTATAACCTCCCACAAAATTATATGGAGTAATGAATGTTTTTTTCTCCTCATCGTAATCAGAGCGCATAAAGTAATGGTTATTAATGACTCCAAAATAAGCGTATTTGCCTGTAGGATGAATAAAAATCTGAAACTCCCAACTAGGGTCAGCAATAGTAAATAGTTGTTTGAAGATATCCGGATGTTTTTTTACGACTGGATCCCAATCCTGATTATTTCTGATTGTTTTGAAATATTCAGCTAAGTCCAAACGAAATACCTGTCCCTTTTCATAACTGTTAAAATAGAGTTCCCCGTTAATAGGATGAATAGAGGCACCATTACATTGTTTATAAGAAGCTAGCAATTGAATATCAGAATTATCATTGAATGTTCCATCTGCATTACGTTTGATGATATAAACACTGGCACTTTCATCTCCCCGACCATCATAGTCAACTGATATGATCATATATTGTGCCTCATCAGCATATCCATCTATTTTTTTGTTGAAGGTTATACTACGCAAGCGGTTAGTAGGCACGGTATTAATATTCAAAGGTGAAGAAAGTTCACGTTTCTCCAAGTCAATCAATTGTATGGCCTTATGACCATCATAACATATATATATATGATTTTTATTTAGCGGATCGAATGCCATACGACCGCTATTAGCAAAACCGCAACATCTGATACCATCGGGACCATCAAATGGTCCATCTTTCCATCCTTGATCATCACGATTATTGCGATAACCACAAAGTGTTCCTACTACCATCTTTTTCTGATATTCAAATTTTCTATCAGCAACAGCTGTTATACTATTTTCTCCTTCACCTACGGTTACTTCTATTTCTCCATTAAAGGCTCCAGAAGGAACAAAACAATAAATATGAGTGTGTTTCACATTAATAACAATTGCGTTTTTTCCACCAATAGTCACTTTTACTTTAGAAGCGTCAGTTCCAAAATTTTCCCCATAGATTAAAAGTTTTTGATATGCTCCACCTTCATGTGGAGTAAAATCAGAAATTGTCATAGGGCTTGAAGGATCAAAAACACCTACTTTTACATTGTTCTCATTCTTGCAACTGTAATTACAAATTGCAAGTAATGCCAGTATCATCCACTGCCATTCATTCAATACTTTTTTCATTCTACTTTTCATGTTTTTCATTTTAATTAATAATAGAAATTCTTTAACTCAAACACTTCATAAGATTTATTCATCAATACTTGCATCCAATATCCCCCAATCACTGAACGTGCACGAAATCCTATCCAGTCACCACTGTTTGTATCATGCCAATCACTAATAGGTACTCGAGAATTTGTTTCATTGATATATTTATAAAGGGGGGATACGAATTTTTCGAATGTGTATTGATTGGGTGACATAGCCGCTGTCCACATAATCCAGTCGGATTTAGTGTATTCTCTACGGGAATCCAAAGGCAGTCCGTAAGGATGCTGCTTTGTTAAATAATAATCAATCTCCTTCTTTATTACATTATTTGGGAATAAATTTAGACTCCACATCTTATCCCACACTATATTATATTTCTGGCTCCAGGTATTCTTACGGTCAAAGGCCAAACGGTAATGATCACCCTCATTTGCCATTTCTTCCCATTTCACCGCCATTTTCTTAGCTATCGTTGCATATTTATCAGCCACATCATTCATTCCAAGCATACGAGCTATCTCGCTGTATCCGGCTACACCCATAATCGCTTTCACTGAAAGATTGGCATTGTGAGCCCAATGACCTGCAAAATCATCTGTACAAAGTTGATTGCCTGGGTCCTGTCCAGACTAAGTTGATAGTAAATAACTAGTTGTTACACAATTAATTATCGTTATTTCGTGTTGTCTTTGTGTTGTTATGGGCATCAAACAAAGTACAAAATTCTAACTTATGAGTAGACTTTTAATAAATAAAAAAGCTAATGGATGAATATAATGGTAGTCTAAGATGAAATATGGACTAATCTGAAAAAATGAATATTTTTCCTCTCTCTCTTCCCTTTTTATCTATGTAACTTCTTTTATGATATAAAAACTGGCAACATTTTGAGATATAAAAAATCAAATAGATTGAATAATGGCTCTTATTGAATGAACACGACGTAAATGAGGCTTTCCAGAATGAATTATCTATCTTTTTATACTATTTTGCAGAGAAATGCTATCGTATAATAGCTTAAGAAAACAAGAAAAATAGATGTTAGAAACCTATTCAGGAAGCCATAGCGTAGTTCATTTTAAACCAATAAGTGGTTTCTTTTAAAGGTAGGAGATGTTTCTTTTAAACCAACGACTTGTTTCATTATATCAAAACTCGTTTTCGATAGTATGAAAAAGTACATGCTGTCTCTTATACACATCTCCGAGCCCACGAGACATGCGCAGATCTCGT
>OWKP01001068.1_pt1 | contig 18273 bp, 8 predicted proteins | sample 1732991 | NCBI WGS metagenome assembly OWKP01 (sample SAMN05065777, study PRJEB22554) | human gut metagenome | biome: ENVO:2100002; feature: ENVO:00000062; material: ENVO:00002003 | host: Homo sapiens | place: USA
GATCTGCGCATGTCTCGTGGGCTCGGAGATGTGTATAAGAGACAGGAAAAAAGCAAAAAAGCTTCCCGCAAAAAAAAGCGCCGCAAAACTCCCGATTTGAGTCTGGCGCAAAGATATTGTCCGCGGGCGGACGAGGGATTGACAAGCGAACAGGTTGAAAGCAGAAAAGAGGACGGCTACGTAAACGAATTGCCGCGCAAACAGGGAAAATCCGTACTTCAGATTTTTCTCGGCAATATTTTCACTTTTTTCAATATGCTGTATCTGGTCATTGCCGTTATACTTATGGTTTACGCCCAATGGACTCAGATTACTTTTTTGATTGTTGCCGTTGTCAACACGGGCATAGCGATTTTTCAGGAGATTAAATCCAAAAAGTCTCTTGACAAGTTGAGAATCGTTGCCGCTCCCGCCGTCAAGGTAGTGCGCGACGGCAAGGAAACGGAAATTTCAGTCGAAGAAATCGTGCTTGACGACGTGATGAAGCTTGAAACGGGCGTTCAGATTTGCGCCGACGCCGTTGTTCTCGAAGGTCAGACCGAAGTAAACGAATCGATGCTTACGGGAGAATCCGAGTCTGTTGTCAAAAAAAAGGGAGATACTTTGTTTGCGGGCAGCTATGTCGTTTCGGGCGCCTGTCTTGCAAGAGCGGACAAAATAGCCGAGGCAAATTATATAGAAGGGCTGACAAGCCGCGCACGGAAATACAAAAAGCCGCGCTCGCAGCTGCTCGGCGGTCTCAAAATCATACTCAAGGTCGTTGCGGTGATTATCATACTGATGATTTACTTTATGTGGCAGACCAATTATACGACATTTCTGGCTTCGGGGCTGAACAGTGACGAGGCTTTTATAAGGGCGCTGACCAACACGGCGGGCAGCGTTATCGGTATGATACCGGCGGGACCTTTCCTGCTCACGAGCATGACGCTTGCGGTAAGCGTTATCAGGCTTTCAAAACGCAAGACAATGGTGCAGGAGCTGTATTGTATTGAAATGCTCGCCCGTGTGGATACCATTTGTCTTGACAAAACCGGCACATTGACGGACGGAACCATGCGCGTGGTGGAGACCATTGATTTCAACAGCGGCTCCCGCTACACTCTAAAAGAAATCATGGGTTCGGTGTTGAAGGCGCAAAACGACAAAAACATGACGTCCAAAGCTTTAAAAAAGCATTTCGGCGCCAAAAGCGTGCTTAAACATACGGCAATCGTTCCTTTTTCCTCCTCGCGCAAGCTGTCCGCGGTATCCTTTGAAAAGGAAGGCACCTTTTTTCTCGGCGCGCCCGAATTTGTGCTCAACTCGAAAAATCAACGGGTTGATTCGTTGGTCAGGAAATATGCCGAAAAGGGTTTCAGAGTGTTGCTGCTGGCGCAGTCGTCCAGCGTAATTTATGCCAAAAAGGACGAGGAAATAAAACTGCCCGTCGTGCGCCGTCCGATTGCGCTGATTGTGATTGAGGACCATATACGCGACGACGCGGTAAAAACAATCAATTGGTTTAAGGAAAACGGCGTAGGCGCAAAGATAATAAGCGGCGACAATCCGTTGACCGTTAGCCACATCGCCGCCAAGGTGGGTGTGGAAAACGCGGAAAATTATATAAGTCTCGAAGGTCTGGACGAAAAAACGGTTGCCGAGATTGCTACGAAATACACAGTTTTCGGCAGGGTTTCGCCCGAGCAGAAAGCCGTTTTGGTAAAGGCAATCAAAAAGGCGGGACACACGGTGGCAATGACGGGGGACGGCGTAAACGATATACTTGCTCTGCGCGAGTCCGACTGTGCAATCGCGCTTGCGGGAGGAAGTCAGGCGGCGTGCAACGCGGCGCATCTGGTTTTGCTGGACGACAACTTTGCGAGCCTTCCTCAGGTTGTTGCCGAGGGGCGGCAGGTCGTGAACAACATACAGGCGGCGACAAGCATGTATTTTATGAAGACTATTTATACGATTGTGCTGAACCTGCTTATCGTCATAGCCAATTACGGCTTCGGGCAAAAGGTGGCTTATCCGTTTACTTCTTCGCAGGTCATGCTGTTGGAAATGATTATCGTCGGGCTGCCCACAACCATACTCGCGCTGCAAAAAAACAACGATATAATACGGGGGAGGTTCCTCGTAAACGTAGCCAAACGCAGTTTTCCCGCGTCGCTTACGTTTCTTGTAGTAACAGTTTCCCTGTACGTCGTGTTTTTGTCCACGCAAAGCTCGGGCTGGCTGTCGGTCAGCATAGGGCTTGACGAGTTTTCCACCATAGCGGTGCTGGCGTTGACCTTCGGCAGCTATTTCGCGCTTTACTACGCTTGCAAACCGCTCAACTGGTGGAAGTCCCTCATGCTTGCGGGAGTGCTTGTTCTGGTGTTGTTGGGCATATTTGCTTTGCCGTGGTTTTTCGGCTACGTCAGGCTCAACGGCGTGGAGATTTTGCTGCTTGTCTCATCCGTTCTTATATCTTTTCCGTTACTCAAATTCAATATGTGGCTTGTCGCAAAAATCGTCAACGCCGCAGGCGGATTTGTCAGGCGTTTGAGACGAAAAGGAGAAACAGCGTGAAAACGGCATTGGTTACTGGGGCGTCGCGCGGCATAGGCAAAGCCGTCGCCCTGCTTTTGGCAAAGCAGGGCTATACCGTAGGCGTCAATTATTTAAAAAACCGCGCGGCCGCGCTGCGGACGGTAACGGAAATTTTGTCGTCGGGCGGCGACGCGTCGGAGCTCCCTTTCGACGTGGGAGATTTTTTGCAGGTCAAAAGCGGAATCGAGGCATTTGTTTCAAAATATAAACGTCTCGACGTCTTGGTGCTTAACGCAGGCATATCGCATTTCGGGCTGTTGGACGACGTCTCGGAGGAGGAGTACGAAGCCGTTATGCGCACAAATCTCAAAGGCGCGTACAATTGCGTGAAGGCAGCCGCGCCGTATATGACAGGCGCGGGCAAAGGCAGCATAGTGGCGGTTTCTTCCGTATGGGGGGAAACGGGCGCTTCCTGCGAGGCTGTTTACTCCGCTTCCAAAGCGGGAGTCGTCGGATTGGTCAAGGCTCTTGCCAAGGAATACGCTCTTGCGGGAGTGCGCGTCAACTGCGTGAGTCCCGGCTTTGTCGGCACGGAAATGAACGACAGACTGTCCGAAAAGGAGAGGGAGGAATTTTTGGAGCAGATTCCGATGAACCGCGCAGGCTCTCCGGAGGAAATTGCCCGTGCAGTTGCTTTTCTCGCCGGCGACGACTCGTCATACATCACAGGTCAGGTTTTGTCCGTCAACGGCGGACTGTATATATAATTATAATTCAACACAACAAGGAGTTCTTTTTATGAAAGTATCTCAGATGCCTTACACAAGGCCGGACAAGGATAAAATCGTCGCGCAGATTGAGGATTTTATCCGCCGTTTCAACAGTGCGGAGAGCGTTGAGGAGCAGTTTGCAATCGACAAGGAAATCGACAAGGTTGTTTCCGAGCTGAGAACAAACCTGTCTTTGGCAAACATCCGTTTCACTCAAAACACTAAGGACGAATTTTACGCAAAGGAGTACGACTATATCAACGAGATAACTCCTGAAATCGACAACGCCTTAAACAACCTCAACAAGTGTTATCTCAACTCCAAATTCAAGTCGGCTTTAAAGGAGCGGATTCCGCAAATAGTATTCACCAATTTCCTCATTTCCGCCAAGAGCATAGACGAAAAAATACTTGCCGACATGGTTGAGGAAAACAAGCTGTGCACGGAGTACGTCACTCTAATGAGCGGCATTGTCGTCGAGTATCGCGGTGAAAAGCTTACTACGGCGCAAATCAAAAAATATGATTCGAATCCCGACAGAGAGCTGAGAAAGGGCGCGTATATGGCTCTCGGAAAGGAAATGAAGCGCAACGGCAAAAAAATCGACGATATTTACGACAAGCTGGTCAAAGTCCGCACGCGTATGGCGAAAAAACTCGGCATGGAAAGCTTTTCCGAGCTGGGTTATCTGCGCATGACGCGCAATTGCTATGACAGCAACGATATAGCGGTTTTCCGCGAAAACGTAAAAAAGTACGTGGTGCCCGTTTGTTGTCAGATAAAGGAAAAAATCCGCAAGGAGTGCGGCGTCGACAAGCTCATGGTTTACGACGACGGCGTTTACGGCAGAGAGGAAGCCGTACCGTCGGGCAGTGCGCAGGATATTGTAGACAACGCGGAAAAAATGTATTCACAAATGAGCGGGGAGACAAAAAAGCTGTTTGAGACGATGAAAGAGAGCGAGGCTTTCGACCTTTTGAGCCGCGAGGGCAAATGGGGCGGAGGCTACTGCACCGAGCTTTCGGAATACAAGCTGCCCTTCATTCTTTCAAATTTCAACGGTTCTTCCGGCGACGTGGATGTTTTGACGCACGAGTTCGGTCACGCGCTTGCCGCCTTCAAATCCTTTGACGTAAACTGCGGCGCTGCGTGGGCTGCGCGTCAGGGGACGATGGAAACGTGCGAGGTGCACTCCATGAGCATGGAGTATTTCGCCCACAGGTGGATGGAATTGTTTTTCGGTGAAAAGGCAGACATATACCGCTGGCAGCATATTGCCGAGTCGTTCTGCTTTTTGCCTTACGGCACAATCGTGGATTATTTTCAGCAGACGGTTTACGATTATTACAATCTGACAAAACGCGAGCGAAACAAGTTCTGGGCGTCAATCGAACGCGAATTTATGCCGTGGATGAGCGTCAAGGGTGTGCCTTATTTCAAATCGGGACGAAAATGGCAGCTCAAAATGCACATTTTTGAAAGTCCGTTTTACTATATCGATTATTGCCTGGCGCAGTTCACTGCCTTCCAATTCCTTATCATGATGAGAAAGGATTTCGACAAGGCGTTTGAAACATATATGAAGTTCTTAAACCAAGCCGGTACAAAGCCGTTTTCGGAGCTGCTTGACTCCGTAGGCCTAAAGAGTCCGTTCAACGAAGAAGCCTTTATTGAAGTTGTGGATGAAATGAAAAAGATTCTGCAACTTGAATAAAGGAGAAATATGGACGAACAAAAAAACACATCGGAAACGGAAATTCAAAAAACAGAGCCTGCCGAAAGCAAAAAGCGCGGCTTTGGTTTGGTGGTCAGACGGCTGGCCAAGCGTTGGTTTATAGACGCTTTTTCGGGTATGGCTCTGGGGCTTTTCGCCACGCTGATTGCGGGGACGATTTTCGAGCAGCTGGGCAAGCTGCTCGGCGGTGCGGACGGCAATTGGATAAGCAATCTGTTTTTGCAGGTGGCAACCGTTGCGAAATTTATGATGGGCGCGGGAATAGGCGCTGGCATTGCCTATTCGCTCAAATGCGACAAGCTTACGATTTTTTCCTGCATAGTCGCAGGTATGGCGGGCGCAAACGCAAGCGGCTGGCTTCCGACGCTTCAAATAACCGTAGGCGTCGGCAATCCGATAGGAGCTTATCTTGCCGCTTTGATTTCCGCGGAGATTTGCTCTCTCGTTGCGGGCAGAACAAAGCTGGATATAATCGTACTGCCGCTTTTGGCAATGCTTGTCGCGGGAGTCGTTGCGGTCACGCTTTGTCCGCCCGTAACCTGGCTTTTGGCAAAGCTCGGCGAAGGCATAGCCCTTGCCACGGAGTTTACTCCGTTCTTTATGGGAATAATAATTGCCGTGGTTATGGGAATTTTACTCACTCTGCCTACATCGAGCGCGGCTATATGGGTGGCTATTGCGCTCAACAATACGAGCGACGCAATGCTTCTTGCCGGAGGCGCTGCGGTAGTGGGCTGCTGCTGCCACATGGTGGGTTTTGCGGTCATGAGCTTCAAGGAAAACCGTTGGTCGGGACTCATATCGCAGGGAATCGGCACGAGTATGCTGCAAATTCCCAACGTCATGAAAAATCCACGCATTCTCATACCGCCCACGCTTGCGTCTGCAATCTGCGGTCCGCTTGCAACCTGCCTGTTCGGGCTAAGGTGCAATGCTTCGGGCGGAGGTATGGGCACTGCGGGGCTGGTCGGACTTTTCGGCACGATAGAAGCGTCGGCAGGCGTCGTGGACACGTGGCTGCTTGTCACGGGCATAGTTCTGCTTATGTTTGTTTTGCCGGCTGTTTTAAGCTGGGCATTCTGCCTGATTTTAAGAAAGGCGGGCTGGATAAAGGAAAACGATTTGAAGCTGGAACTTGCATCCGCAAAATAGCAATCTGTTTGCGGCGTGTTCCGAAAAAATCAGAGGTAGACAATTTTGGACAGCAAAAAAGTAGGTATTTTTTCCGATACGCACGGCAATTTGCCTGCGCTGGAAGCAATCGTGCAGTTGTTTAACAGGGAAAAATGCGACGAGATATATCATTTGGGCGATATGATTTCCATGGGGCCGTATTCGCGCGAGTGCGTCGAATATTTTTTCGCCCATCCCGACATTCAATGCGTCAGGGGAAACCATGACAACGATTTCGTGAGAAACAACAGGGTGCAGGCGGACAAATCTCATATTTCGACGGCGCATAAAAATTTTGTTTTCGACAGTTTGGGAGAAGAGCTGCGCAAAAAAACGGAAACCATACCTTTTACGCTCAGGCGCGAATATTTCGGCTTGAAGGTGATTTTCACCCATTACGCGAGGGAAGCGGACGATTCGGCGTTTCAGCCGCTGGACAAAAATCCCACGCCCGAAAAGCTTGACAAAATGTTTGCACATTACGACGCGGACGTGATTTTTTTCGGTCACGACCACACTCCTATGTCTATGCGCGGCAAAAAACTATATGTTGACGTCGGTTCGGTGGGGTGCCACGCAGGTTCCTTTGCGCGGGGAATTATACTTGAAGTTTTCGGCGACGGTTCTTTTAAATACGACAGTGTAACTGAGCCTTACGACAGGCAGGGGCTGTTTGATGCGATGAAAAAAAAAGCTCTTCCCGACTATGAATTTATTCAAAGTTTTTATTTCAGACGGCAAAACTCCGAACCCATGAAAAAAGATTAAAAAGAAACGGACGGTAAAAAAACCGTCCGTTTAATTATTTATTCGAGGTTCTGCCAAGCAGAAAATCGCAGCTTACTCCGAAAAACCTTGACAGAGCCACGATATGCGACGCTTTCGGCTCGCTCAGCCCGTTTTCCCAAAAGCTGACGCATCCCTTTGAAACGCCTACCTCGTCCGCAACCTTTTGGCTCGTGTAGCCGCGTTCTAGTCTCAGTTTCTTGATTCTCGGACCAAAGCTTTCCATTATCGAGTCTTTCATTAGTTTAACCTCTCAGATGAATATAGTTTATTTTATAATTTAATACGGCAAATTGCAAGCAAAAAATGCCTGAAAAATGTGAAAAATATTTATTGTTAAATAATTTTCGTCTTGCCGCAAGCAAAGTATATATTTGTTTGATTAAAAGTCCAAGCTTTTCAAACCAATATTTTCCATTGACTGTTTAAAGCAATTGATGTTATAATTTAAAGGTATCTTAAATGCGGAGGAAAATATGGGCAGGAGAATACTTGCATTCTTTTTAGGCATGATTTTCGGTTGGATTATTTTGGTCGGCGGCGTTGTGCTTGCGGCTGCAATCATCAAGCCGTCCACCTTCGGCGCAAACACCGACTACGTAAACGACGCAGGCAAAAGCTTCGACGATATGCCTTTGCTTGACATAATCATCGACGGCGTAAAGCTCATAAACGACAACAATCTTTCCATAAATTCCGTCAAGAGCGCCTTCGGAGTGGACCTAATCGACCTGTTGGGGCTTGACAGTCAAAATCAGGAGTTCGACGAGCTTAAAAGCGTAAATTTCGCAGACCAAAACGGACTTAAAGCCGCGCTCGGCGGAATCAAGCTTTCTTCCCTCGCGCCCCTTTTAAACGGCGCGATAAACGACGAAATTATTACGGCTTGGAAGAACAGTTCCGAGCCTCCCACATTAAACGACCTTACAAGCTTCAACATGACCAAGGTGCTCGGAGGAGTCACTTTAAAGGCCGTCGTGCCGCAAATCAAAACCACCGGCATAGAAGGAATAATTGCCTCCAAAGACCTAGGCGCATTCGTCGCAAGTCTCAACAGCGGCGGCAACGCGGTTTCGTTTCTGCTTGACGGTGCAAGAATCGGCGACGTAATGAATTACACCTATGACGAAAACAGCGACGCCTGGTTGAACGGCGACGCTCCCGTCACGGATAATCTGGTTTTGATTGTTGCCGACGTGGAGCTTTCAGACATAACAAACGGCAGCTTTTCGGTCAACACCATGCTCAAAGACGTAAAGGTCGGCGAAATGATGGGATATGATTTCGACGAACAAACCCAAAAATGGTTCGACGAACAGAAGGAAATAACCGACAAGGTTCAGCTTGCAATCGCAAATATAAAAGCGACGCAGCTGACAGACGGCAGTTTCAGTCTGAACACGTTGACAAACGGATTGAAAACGGGAGACGTTCTCGGGTTTGTCTACGACGAAAGCGAGGGTACGTGGAAAACAGGCAGCGGCGCCGTCGTGACCGACGCTTTGACCGTCAAAATCGCCGATTTGAGTATGACCGAGCTTTTGAACGGAGACTTTTCGGTAAACGACGTCATAGACGGTATGAAAATAGGCGACGTTATGGGATATACGTTTGACGAAGAAAGCGGAAAGTGGTTTGACGGCGAAGCGGAAATAACCGACAAGCTGACAATCAATCTCGCGGAGCGTGATTTGATGACCGTCAAGGACAACGGATTGGATTTGGCGGAGATAGTCAAGGGCATGAAGGTCGGCGACCTCATGGGCTACACTTTCAACGCAACCCAAAACAAATGGTACAACGGGGAAAGCGAGGTTACCGATACGCTTACCTTGAAGCTTATCGACAAGGACGCCGCGTCGCTGGCAGACGGCTCGCTCGACTTTGCGTCAATAGCGCGTGATTTAAAAATGGGCGAGCTTATGGGCTACGCTTGCGACGACGACGGAAAATGGTTTGACGGCGAAACGGAAATAACCGACCGTCTGACGCTCAACATCGCCTCAAAAACGCTCGGCGAGCTGTCGGAGGCAAATTTCGATTTCGACGTACTGCTTGAAGGGGTGACCTTCGGCGAGCTTATCGGAGTGACTGCAGACTCTCCCGTCATCATGCAAAAGCTTGCAGACACTGAAATAACGCGCCTCGAAGAAAAGCTCAACGAAATGTATGTAGGCGACCTGCTGGATTATCACAGACGGGAAATAGACGTAGTCGGATTGCAGCTGACTTTGGAGACTGTCACGACCGACAACGAATCAAACAACATCTGCATAATAACCACAACAGGTGAATATCAAGGACTCTACATACGGTACGACACAATCACAAAGAAATTTTACGAAGCGCAAAGCTGCAAAGCAGACCATACTCAGCACACGGACGAATGCTTCGACTACCAATACTACGACAAAAACGGGAACAAAGCGGACGGCATAAACAATATTGTTTCCAATTTGTCCGTTTCAAATCTCGACTCTTCCGACTTAACGGACAAAGTCATGAATCTGCCGCTGTCGGAGTTTTATCAATCGCAGCAATCGGGCGTGCTGTCACTGATTGATACTGACACTTCTCTGTCAAAGCTGCCCGCCGCTCTCACCGACGCGGTAAGCAACGCCGCTATGGGTACTCTGATTGAAAACGGCATAATCGAAATTCAGTGCGCGGAGCAGCTGGATGCAATTTATCAAAACGACGAAAAAAGCTGGCGCGAGATGAGTATAACCGAATTTGTAGACAGTCTCGTTTCCAAGCTGGCGTCCGTTTCCGTTTCGTAAGAAAAATACAATGTGAAATTTCGATTAAACGTTTGTCAAGGCGCAGTCTGAAATAGTATAATAAAAAAATGGACAAACTTCAAAGAACGAGAAACTTCTGCATAATAGCCCATATAGACCACGGAAAAAGCACTCTTGCGGACCGTCTTATAGAATATACGGGACAGGTCGCCAAGCGTGATATGGAAAATCAGCTGCTTGACTCGATGGAGCTTGAAAGAGAAAGGGGAATCACAATAAAGCTTGCTCCCGTCAAAATGAATTACTGCTACAAGGGGGAAAATTATACCCTCAACCTTATTGACACGCCGGGACACGTCGACTTCAATTACGAGGTTTCGCGCAGTCTCGCGGCGTGCGAGGGAGCGTTGCTGATTGTGGATGCAAGTCAGGGCGTAGAGGCGCAGACGCTTGCCAATTGTTATCTGGCGTTGGACAACGATTTGGCAATCGTGCCAGTGATAAACAAGATAGATTTGCCGTCGGCGCGTCCCGAGGAGGTAAGGCAGGAAATAGAGGAAATAGGGCTAGACGCAAGCCGCGCTCCGTTAATCTCCGCCAAGGAAGGCATAAATATCGACAAGGTGCTCGAAAGCGTAATAGAGGAAATTCCCTGTCCCAAAGGAGACGAAAACGCTCCCTTGAAGGCGCTTATTTTCGACTGTGTATACGACAATTACAAGGGAGTGCTCATTCTGGTAAGAATTTTTGACGGCAAGGTCAGAGTAGGCTCCAAAATCAAAATGTTTCAGACCAAGGACAAGGTTTTCGACGTGACGGAGGTCGGTATATTTGCGCCCGAAATGCGTCAAACGGAAAGTCTTTCGGCAGGGGACGTCGGGTATATTGCAGCAAGCATAAAAACAGTGTCGGATACAAAAGTCGGCGACACCATAACAACTGCGGACAATCCCGCAGCCGAGGCTTTAAAAGGCTACAAAGACGTGTTGCCCATGGTCTACTGCGGTATATATCCTGCGGACGGCTCCAAATACAACGATTTGAAGGACGCGCTGGAAAAATTAAAGCTCAACGACGCCGCGCTTGTTTACGAGCCGGACACGTCGGTGGCGCTCGGCTTCGGATTCAGATGCGGTTTTTTAGGGCTGCTGCACATGGAAATAATTCAGGAACGTCTCGAACGGGAGTTCGACCTCGATTTGGTTACCACGGCGCCGAGCGTTTCTTACAAGGTATATACGACGGACGGTCAGGTTTTGGAAATTGACAACCCGACCAAGCTGCCTCCTGTGACAAATATAGAGCACATGGAGGAGCCGATTGTCAATGCGTTCATATATTCGCCGCCCGAGTATGTGGGGCCGATTATGGAGCTGTGTCAGGAAAAACGCGGAGTTTTTGCCGATATGACTTACGTTGACACCAAGCGCGTCAGAATACACTACGAAATGCCCCTCAACGAAATCATCTATGATTTTTTCGATACGCTCAAATCGCGCACGCGCGGCTATGCGAGCCTTGATTATGAAATAAAGGGATATGTGCCAAGCAAGCTTGTCAAGCTGGATTTGCTTTTGAACGGCGAAATGTGCGACGCTTTAAGCATAATAGTACACGAGGACAGAGCTTATGCACGAGGACGTAAAATAGCCGAGAAATTGAAGGAAGCGATTCCGCGTCAGATGTTTGAAATTCCCATTCAGGCGGCAATCGGAAACAAGATTATTGCCCGCGAAACGGTTAAGGCAATGCGCAAGGACGTGCTTGCAAAATGCTACGGCGGCGATATAACAAGAAAAAAGAAGCTGCTCGAAAAGCAGAAAGAGGGCAAAAAGCGTATGCGTCAGGTGGGAAGCGTTTCCATACCGAGCGAGGCGTTTATGTCCATACTCAAAATAGACGAGGACTGACGAGCGATGGCGGGGCTTTACGTTCACGTTCCTTTTTGCAGGCAAAAATGCGTTTACTGTGATTTCTGTTCGTATCCCAACCATATTGACGCTGCGCGGAAATATTTTTCCTGCCTTAAAAAAGAATTGACTTTATACTTAGCCAAAGAGACAAAACCGTTTGAAATAGATACGGTTTTTTTTGGCGGAGGTACGCCGTCGGCGGTCGATTCGTCTCTGATAACGGATTTTCTCGAATTTGTGGCAAAAGTCTGCGATTTGAACGGGAAAGCGGAGATTACGGTTGAATGCAACCCCGACTCCGCATCCCAAGAAAAAATTTTCGAGTTTGCCTCAAGCGGCGTAAACCGTTTGAGTATAGGCTTGCAGACGGCAGACGACGGGACTTTGAAGCTGCTTAACAGACCGCATTGTCTGGCGCAATTTGAAAACGCTGTCAGTTTCGCCGCCGCCGCAGGCATAGACAACGTATCCGCCGATATAATTCTCGGGCTTCCCTATGAGACGCCGGAGAGACTTGACAGAACACTCGATACGTTAATCAAAGTAAAGCTTACGCATGTTTCCGCCTATGCGCTGACCGTCGAGAGGGGAACAAGGCTGTCCGCAATGTTAAACCAAAAAACTTGCGGAGGACGCCGCCTTGTGCTGCCCGACGAGGACGCGACGGCGGATTTTTACGATGCGGTGTACCGAAGGCTTTTGTCGGCAGGGTTTTGTCGCTACGAGGTGAGCAATTTTGCATTGAAGGGCTTGGAATGCAGGCACAACCTCAATTATTGGCGTTGCGGAGAATACATCGGTCTCGGAGTGTCGGCGCACTCCTACTTGCATGGATTGAGGCGTTCAAACATCAAGAATTTAGAAAAATATATCCGCGCTATGGACGAAGGCAGGCTGCCCGTTGTCGGCAGGCACAGGCTTACTGAAAAAGAGAAGGCTTACGAATGCTTTATTCTCGGTCTGCGCACGGAGGAGGGCGTGGACGCGGAGAGGATAAGCAGCGAGTTCAATAAGGCGGCAGACGATTATTTGCGCACGGCATTTGAGCTTGCGGAAAGAGGACTGCTCGAAAAGGTAGGTTCGCGTTTGCGCGTTCCGTCGGACAAGTTTTATGTGTTGAATTCTATTTTGTGCGAATTTTGAAAATCGATATTCTTTGCCGAATATATACGTTGTTTTTTTGTCTTATGCAGAGTATTATTTCTTAAATAGTAGTTTTATTTGCTTAAAAAACAAAATTGATTGAAAAAATTGGAATTTGCTGCGGCTGCGGAAATTGTCCGCAGCTTTTTTATTTGTTCAAAGTTCAAATATTATTTATATTTTTATTCGGACTCGAAGGCTAACCATGACATACTGTTGTCTTATTTTATCTGATAAATTTAAGACAGCGTATGGGATGACGCATACGCCAAAAGGAGAGTTTTATATGGATGAAAACAGAACTTATTTGAAAGTGTGGGCAAACGGAAAGCATTTGGAGCTTTTGCAGCTTGCGGTGCAAATGTTCAATGAAGAATCGACAGACTTCGATGTTGAAATCAGTGTCGAGGAAAAAACGGGCTCGGAAATAAAAGAAGAATTATCGACATGTTTACGTGAGGAAAAATATGAAGACATGCCCGATATTGTGCTTGTTGACGACGCGCAGATGAAATTTTATTTGGAAAATTATTGCGAGTATTTCCACTGCTTTGAAGATTTGAATACCGATGATTTCAATATTTTCAACAATCACAATTATTTTGCGGAAAACGGTTGGGAAAAGTATGCCATACCGCATTCGTGCAATCCTTTTGCGCTCTATTATAACGTGGATATTTTGGAAGATTGCGGTATAGACGTCGCGGAATTGACTGACTGGGAAAGCTTTCGCGAAGCGGGACAAAAGTTGAAGGAAGATGGATATTATTTGCTTCCCGCGCTTGATTGGTATGCTATAACGGCTTTCATGTATTCGGCGGGAATAGATTTGAATTTTGAAAGCGAAGATAGGCACGAAAGCTTTTGCAAATTGCTGAATTTTCTTTTGTCGCTGCAACAAGAGGGGTTTATATATCCCGAAATAAAACAAGATTATTCTCAAAAATTTTTTGACTTTGCGACAAAAAAATTTGCGGCGTTTGTCGGCGCGCCTTACGACTATGACGCATTGCTTTATCATTCCGATACACTGGGCGACACCCGCGTTGTCGCGGCGGGGCTTCCCAAGGAAAATCCCGATTTTCTCGACGTAAGTCTTTACAACGCTTATTGGATGGCGCCGAAAACGGGTTCGGAGGAAAGGGAAAATCTTGCGGCAACCTTTTTGCAAAGTATGTTTACGGTTTCAGGCGGCGCGGGAATGCAGTCGGATATGGCGTTGGAAGCGGCGGAAAACAAACTCGTACCCGTTTTGAAGAGGGAAGACAACGCTCTTAGCGACTATTATATCATAGGGGATTTTTACGAATTAAGCAAAAAAATCGTCAGACCTTACATTTCCGAACAGGAAACGGAGTTTTTGAACGGGCTTGAATATATGACGAAAAGGGTTTTGTATGAAGCTTTGGAGGTGGAGATTGCGGTTGATATTCTGCTTGACGAAGAAATTCCCGTACCGCCTAAAACTCCCGGCAATATCAAAATCGTTTCGCCGCCGTCAAAAACGACATATTTTGTAGGCGAAAAATTCGACAAAACGGGTATGGAGGTCGAGGTGGAATTTACCGACGGCACAATCGAAACGGTTTCCGCTTACAACGTAAATCCCGTTATTATGAGTTTGGGTACGAGTTATGTGACTGTTTCGTACATAAGCAATTTTGTCGAAGTGAATACTCAACAGTCTGTTACCGTGACGGAAGCGGCGGTTGAACGGATAGAGGTTTCGGGAGATTATCAGGAGGTTTATCTTGAAGGGGACAAATTTTCTCCGTCGGGTTTGAGCGTCAAGGCTTTTTACGAAAACGGCAGCTCCAAAACGGTAAGCGGTTTTGATTATGAACCCAAAACGTCTCTCGGCGTTTCGGACACGGAGATAACTGTGACTTATACGGAAAACGGCAAAACCGTTTCTCAAGCTGTAAGCATTGACGTGGCGAAGAAGGACGTCAAGGGGCTGCGTATCGCAGAATTTCCCGACACAACGGTTTACAAAAAAGGTATGTCGTTTGACCCTGCCGGTATGGTTGTCGAAGCGCATTACGACAACAAAATATGGAGGCAATTCGACGCCTATTCTTTGGGGACAACCGATTTTTCCAATCCGGGCATTCAATATGTTACCGTGACTTTCGGGATTTATTATACTTTATTTCCCGTCAGGGTAAAAGACGATTTGACGGGCTTCAACATCGACCCGACAAGCGTAAAAAGAAACTATGTCGAAGGCGAGCAATTCGATTCTGAGGGATTGAAGGGCACGGCTTTCCATGCGGACGGCTATTCCGAAACGGTGCTTTCCGGTTTTTCAGTTGAAAGCAAAGCGCTGACGGCGGCTGACAGATATGTAACCGTGAGCTACTCCGAATACGGAATCACAAAAAGCGCGCGTCTCCCCGTATACGTGATGAGCGTTGGCAAAGACATGAGCAAAGGCGGTCAGGCGGAGCTTAAATACTCCTGCGGGGCGGGTGAAGCGTCAGTAAACCTGTTTACCGACAGAATCAGGCTCGAAAGGCATGACATGAACGCGGGAGCAAACAGCTATGCTTTCGGTTTGAGCCATATTTACAATTCATGTTTTGACGAAAGCCTTTCTTTAAAACAGGGAAGCGGATATTACAAAACCCATATGGGCAAGGGCTTCAAGCTTGACGTTCAGCAATATTTGTTTGAGGGAAAAAACGACAGCTATGAGTATCTCGACGGCGCGGGCTATTGGCATACGTTCCTGCCGCTCGGCGACGGAGAAAGATATTACGACACGGACGGACTGAATCTTACTTTGAAGCAAACTGCGGAAAACGAGTTTGCGATAACGGACGAACAGGGCAACAAGCTTGTTTTCGAGTCGGGCAGACTTTGCAAAACAATTTCCTGCCACAACTCAAACGTCGAGAAAATTTTTGATTACAATCAGGCGGGACAGCTTGCGGAAATTTACGACAACCGCAACAAGAGTCTGAAAATATGCCTTGAATACGACGAAGACAGCGGTTTGCTCAAAGCAGTGCGCTGCGTCAAAAACGGCGCGACAAAGAGAGAAATTTTTTATGCTTACGATTCGCTCGGCAGACTGATTTCAACAACGGAAAACGGCGAGCGCAGCGTGTTTTCCTACGGTGCGGACGGCAAAATCAGCGGCATGGCTTTTGAGCCAGACAAATCCGCCGTTTTGTTCGAAAACGGTTCCGCCGGCTCGCTCACCGTCAAGTGCGGCGCTGCGGACATTTCGGTCGGAGGCGACGCGGAGGGCTTTACCCTTTCCTTAACCCAACAAAACACATTCAGCTGCAACTGCATAAGCGGCGGGAGCGGTACGCGCGCTTTTACGACGGTCAGAAACCGCAAGGGAGCGACGGAGTCCGACGAAAAAGACGTGGTGATGAAGTATTATTTCAATACGGCGGGCTACACGACGGGTATATTCGAGGTAGGCGACTACGGCGCGGAAAATCTGAAAAGTCTCGAAAAGCTTTCGGGAGTCAGTCTCGACTTGCCCGAGACAGACACTGCCAAAACGGTTTTCAATCGCAGAAACTCATATTTCTGTGATTTAGCCGAAGCCTCCGACAGCGCGGGCGAGGTGCAGTTGAGCGGCGTAGATAAGCTTGTGGACTACAAAAAATACAAATGCGCCAACTACAAATATTTCAATGCGACCTTTTTCCTGAAACTGCATACCACGCTTGAAAATCCTTCGGTAAAGGTGGTCTTGTTCGACAACAACAAGGAAAAGGCCTGCGGCGAAGTATTTGCGGACGCAACCGCCTTGGGCGGTTGGCAGTTCTTGACCGTGCCTTTGGAGCTGTCCGACAACTCTTTCGACGACGTGCGCGTGCAGGTGGGCGACGCAAACGCAACGGCAAATTTTGAAATTGCCGACGTAAGAATCGTTTACTCGCCGTTGTCGAGATGCTTTGTCAAGGCTGAAAACGAATCGGCATGGGCGCCTATGGACAGCGTAAAGAAACTTAGCTACAAAAAGGCGGGCAGTTCAACCTTTGTCCTGCAAGAAATAAGCGACGATTGCTATATGTCGGACAAGGATATGCAAAACACGTTTCTGAGTATGTACAAGGAGCGCGCAACGGGGCAGAAGTTCGTCCACGCGGGCAGCTTTGCGCTTTCGCTGTGCGACGGCAGGCGCAGGCTGTGGGTATCCGACGCGCGCCTTTGGGGCAAGGATATAAAGGACGAAACAGACGAATACAAATGGTTTGACCTGAAAATAGAAAAGCTTGCCGACAACAGCTTCGGCACGGCGATGTTCAACCACGAAACGCGTTCTCCCGACGACATGATGGCGACTCACGGTTATATGCGTTTTTATCCCGATTTGTCCGTCGCCGGGCTGATCGGCGAAGGAGTGGGGCAGTATACGACAGCCGAAAAGGACGGCTCGTCGGGTTCAAAAACCGAAACCTACGTTTACGCCGATTTAAAGGGCAAAAAGCTCTGCGAAATCGACGAATACGGCGTTGTCGTGTCTTACGCTTACGACGCATTCGGTATGCTGTCCAAAAAAACAATCAGCCACCCCGACACAAACGAAACGATAGAATACTCGGCAGTGCACGACGAAGTTTCTTCCGTCGAAACGACCGCTACGTCTAAAAACGGCGTAAATTACGACACGGGTATGGACAGAACGGAGAAAACGATTTACGGCGGAAAAAACGAAACGGACGGCGGTCTGACAAAAACATACTCTTACGACGCGACGAAAAACAGACTGACGGGCGTAAGCTACGCGGAGGAAAACGGAGAAAATCTCATAGAGTACGACCAAGCGGGACGCATTTCCGCAGTGACGCCTACGGGATTTTCGTCGTACGGTTACGGCTACGGCGCGGAGTACAACAATTTCGGAGACGCGACAAAGTTTTACCTGATTAAGACGGGCGGGGGAGAAGACAGAGAACGCACGTTGCTTGTGAGCAAGGAAGCGGACTATGCGCAGGGGACGGTCACAACAAAGACTTATCGCAACCAAAACACTGCGGAGCAGCACAAGCTCACGCTGGACAAATACGGCAGAACGGAAAAAATAGAGGAAAACGGCAAAACAACCACGTTTACCCGTCAGGTGCTGCCCGAGAGCGCAGGCGCGTCTGAGGTCACCTTTATGTGCGACCCCTTTGAAAACCGCACCTACAAATACTTTTACGACGACTTCAACAACTGCACCGGCGTGGAAATCGAGCAGTCAAACGAAACCGTACTTTCAATGACCAAACCCAATCAGAATAGCGTTTCTTATACCTACGGAGATAGAAATTATAAATCCGAAGTGATTTATGACGAGAAAAAAGTTTTGTCACCTCGAATAGACGAAACAAGCGGTTTTGTAATATTAACGCAAAACGGTAATTGTAAATTAGAACTGTCAAGATATACATATGACGAATTCGGGCGGATTAAGAAAAAGACACATGAGATAAATGCTGTCTCTTATACACATCTCCGAGCCCACGAGACATGCGCAGATCTCG
>OWKP01001083.1_pt1 | contig 18096 bp, 12 predicted proteins | sample 1732991 | NCBI WGS metagenome assembly OWKP01 (sample SAMN05065777, study PRJEB22554) | human gut metagenome | biome: ENVO:2100002; feature: ENVO:00000062; material: ENVO:00002003 | host: Homo sapiens | place: USA
TACACCCTAGAGTTCGTCGGCAGCGTCAGATGTGTATAAGAGACAGTCCCTGACCGTCCTGCCCGCGGCAGAGGTGCTGCCCGCCCTCTCGGACGGCGGACGCGAAAAAATGCTCGAGCGCCTTGGGCGCGCCGCGCAGAAAATTGCGAAAAAGGCCGAAGACAGCCCCATCGTCCAAACGCTGCGCAGCGACATCGAGAGGCTTCGTAACGACCTGCCGCTCGGCGGCATGGACCGGTATCTCGCCGCGTGCTACCCCGACGAAGTCTGCGCGCTCGACTATCTTTCACCCGACACGCTGATTGCCGTCAGCGACGGCATGCGCGTTTTGGAGCGCAGCAAGAACTACCACTGGGAGCTCTCCGAGGACGTGAAGCCCCTGATCGAAGAGGGCGTTTTGTGCGGCGAATTTGCCGCGCTCGCGCTGAGTCAGGAGTCATTGAGCCATCGCATGGGCGCGTTCCCCGTGCTGCTGCTCGATTCGCTCCCCACGTCGCGCAATCTGCTGCCGCCGAGGGCCATCCTCAGCATGAACGCGCGCTCGCTGCCGTCGTATGGCGGCAGCCTCGAGACCGCCGCGGGCGATATGGAGCGGTATCTTGGCGCAGGCTGCGGCGTGCTCGTTCTCTGCGGCAACGAAACGCGCGCGAAAAACTTCCGGCGCCTTTTGGAAGAGCGGAACATCCGCGCGCAGCTCAACTTGAAAAACGACCGCCTCCCCGCCCCGCACGAGACCGTCATCGGCCTCGGCGCGCTGAGCGCGGGCAGCGAATATCCACAATTAAAGCTCGTCATCCTGACCGAGGGCCAGCTGACCGCTCCCCTCTCCGGCAAGCGCGCAAAGGCGCGGCCGAAGAAAGAGACGTCGGCCCGCGCCGCGCTGCGGTCCTATGAAGACCTCTCCCCCGGCGATCTCGTCGTGCATGTCCACCACGGCATCGGCCGCTTTGCGGGCATCGAGCGCATGCGCGTCGACGGCGTGGACAAGGACTATATCAAGATCTGCTACGCGGGCAACGACAGCTTATACGTCCCCGCGACGCAGCTCGACATGGTGTCGAAATACATCGGCGGCCATGGCGAGGACGAGGACGGCCAAATACGCACGAAGCTCAGTAAGCTCGGCGGCACGGACTGGTCGCGCGCGAAGACGAAGGCGCGCGCCGCGGCGAAGGACCTTGCCAAGGGTCTCATCGCGCTCTATGCCGAGCGCCAGCGCCGTCCTGGCTTCGCCTTTTCGCCCGACTCCCCGTGGCAGAAGGAATTTGAAGAGGCCTTCGACTACGAAGAGACCGACGATCAGCTCCGCGCCATCGCCGAGATCAAGGCCGACATGGAGCGCAGTACGCCGATGGACCGCCTGCTCTGCGGCGACGTCGGCTACGGTAAGACTGAGGTCGCACTGCGCGCCGTGATGAAGTGCGTGCTCGACGGCAAGCAGGCGGCCATCTTAGTGCCGACCACCGTGCTCGCCCAGCAGCACTACGCGACGGCGCTGAACCGCTTCCGCTCGTTCCCCGTGCGCATCGAAGTGCTCTCGCGCTTCAAAACGCCGGCGCAGAAGAAACAAATTTTACAGGACGCCGCCGCGGGAAAGATCGACTTACTCATTGGCACGCACTCGCTGCTGCAAAAGAGTTTGCACTTCAAGGACCTCGGCCTTCTCATCATCGACGAGGAGCAGCGCTTCGGCGTAACGCACAAGGAAAAGCTCAAGGAGCTCTCGCGTCAGGTCGACACGCTGACGCTCTCGGCAACGCCCATCCCCAGAACGCTCAACATGGCGCTCTCGGGCATCCGCGACATGTCGACCATCGAGGTCCCGCCCGTCGACCGCCAGCCGGTGCAGACCTATGTGCTCGAGCATAACTGGAGCGTCATCGCCGACGCCATCCGGCGCGAGCTCGCGCGCGGCGGGCAGGTCTACTACATGCGCAACCGCGTCGAGACCATCGACCGCTGCGCCGCGACACTCAAAAAGCTCCTCGGCGACGATGTCGCCATCGGCGTCGCGCACGGCAAGATGGACGAAAAGGGCCTGTCGTCCGTGATGCAGCAGCTCTCGGACGGAGAAATTCAGGTGCTCGTCTGCACGACGATCATCGAGACGGGCATCGACATTCCGAATGTCAACACCCTCATCATTGAGGACGCCGACCGCCTCGGCCTCGCCCAGCTGCACCAGATCAGAGGGCGCATCGGCCGCAGCGCGCGCCGGGCGTATGCCTATATGACCTACCGCGCGGGCAAGATCCTCACCGAGGTTGCGGCCAAGCGCCTGACGGCCATCCGCGAATACGCGGAGTTCGGCTCGGGCTTCCGCATCGCGATGCGCGACCTTGAGATTCGCGGCGCGGGCAATTTGCTCGGCCCCGAGCAGTCGGGCTACATGATGAGCGTCGGCTACGATATGTACTTGCAGCTCCTGGAAGAGGCCGTACTCGAGCAGCGCGGCGAAAAAGCGCCGCAGCGCACCGAATGCTCGGCAGACCTCACAGTCTCGGCCAACCTGCCGGAGAGCTACATTCCCTCGGGCGAGCAGCGCATGGATATCTACCGCCGCATCGCGGCGCTGCGCACCGCCGAGCAGTCGCAGGAGCTGCTCGACGAGCTCATCGACCGCTACGGCGAGCCGCCCCAGCCGGTCCTCAAGCTCATGGACGTCGCGCTTTTGCGCGCGGAGGCCGTGCAGATCGGTGTGAGCGATATCTCGCAGCGCGGCAGCGAGATCACCTTCACCTTTGCCGCGTCCGAGGCAGTCCCCGTGGAGGCCGTGATGGCCCTCTGCTCACTGCCGAAGAACCGCCGTCGGCTCACGCTCTCCGCCACGGGGACGGAGCCGAAGCTCCTGCTGCGTCTTTCGCCGGGCGAGGACGCATTGGATACAGCCTTGACGCTGGTCGGAGACCTGCGTGTGAATAAGGAAGAAAACGAAAAAGAGGTAACATTATGATCAAGAAGAGATTGCTTTCGTTCCTTGGCGCGGCGGCCATCACCGCGGCGCTCACCTTTGCCGTCGTGTCGCTCTCGCCCTCGAACGGCTTCACCTCCGGCACGATGCAGGAGGGTCTCTGCTACGAAGCGACCGGCGTCGCGCCCGACGCGATCGTCGCAAGCCTGAACGGCAACGGCGCGAGCGCCGACCTTGTCGCATACTGGATCGGCTACGACGTGTCGTATCTCAACAGCTACATGCAGTATTACACCGGCTCGTCCATCAACTGGGACGACACCCTCTCCGACGGCATGAGTGTCGCCGACTATGTGAAAGCAAGCGTGCTCTCGTCTGTCAAGCAGCACTTGGTGCTTGAAAATCTCGCCAGCAAGTACGGCGTGACGCTTACCGCCGAGCAGGAGGCCGCCATGGCCGAGAGCGACCAGAGCTACATTGACCAGTACGGCAGCGAGGAAGCTTTTGAGGCCGAGATCGCCAAGCTCGGCATGCGCCGCGAGACCTATGACCGCGTCGCGCGCTCGAACTACCTGTATCAGAATCTCTATGAGCTCTACAATACCAAGGGCAGCGCGCTCTACGCCTCCGACGAGGACCTCGCCGTCTACGCCGCCGAGCAGGGCTACATCACGGCGGACCACATCCTGCTTGCGACGAAGAACATGACGACCGGCGAAGCCCTCACCGACGAGCAGAAGGCCGAAAAGAAAGCGCTCGCTGAGGAGCTCGTCGAAAAGCTCAATTCCTACACCGGCGACGACATCGCCTCCTACTTTGCCGAGCTCGCCGACGAGTACAGCGAGGATCCCGGCCGCGAGAGCCATCCCACGGGCTACACCTTCACGACCGGCTCGATGGTGCAGGAGTTTGAAGACGCCGCCTACGCGCTTTCCGAGGGCGAGGTGAGTGAAGTCGTCGAATCCAGCCTCGGCTATCACATCCTGCTCCGCCTGCCGCTCGACAAGGCCGCAGCCGCCGATGAGGTGCGCGACGATTACTTCACGAACTTCATCGCCGAGCAGGTCGACGCCGCCGCGATGGCGACGAGCGCGGACTATGATAAGCTCGACCCGCAGACGATCTACGAGGCGATCGTCGCAGCGCAGGTGGAGGGTTAAATCGCAGCGTGACGCACTGTACGGCGCTTGCGCCCGCGAGGGCGCGTGAGGGGCAGCCCGAAAGGGCTGCTTCCTTTTTGCGTCTCGGCAGGGGCACTGCTTTTTTCCCTGCACCGTGCAGAGGACAAAATAAAAAGGAGACCTCTTTCGAGGTCTCCTTTTATTTTCAGGGGTTAGCGGTGCTTTAGCACTTCTCGAAGATGGTGGCAACGCCCTGGCCGCCGCCGATGCAGAGGGTGGCAAGACCCTTCTTGGCGTCGTCGCGCTTGAGCATTTCGTGCAGCAGGGTGACGATGATACGAGCGCCGGAAGCGCCGACGGGGTGGCCGATGGAGATCGCGCCGCCGTTGACGTTGACCTTGCTCATGTCGAAGCCGAGCTCACGGGCAACAGCGATGGACTGGGCCGCGAAGGCTTCGTTGGCCTCGACGAGGTCGATATCGTCGATGGTCAGGCCGGCCTTCTGCATGGCCTGACGGGAAGCGGGCACGGGGCCGACGCCCATGATCTTCGGGTCGACGCCGCCCTGGCCCCAGCTGACGAGCTTGGCCATGGGCTTGAGGTTGTACTTCTTCACGGCCTCGCCGGAAGCGAGGACGATGGCGGCAGCGCCGTCGTTGATGCCGGAGGCGTTACCGGCGGTGACGCGCTGGACGTGCTTCTTGGTATCGGCTTCGTGGATGCCGGTGGGCTCGAAGGTGTGGACGATCTCGTCCTCAACGCCCTCGGGGCCGACGGGGAACGCGCCGCGCAGCTTGGCAAGACCCTCGACGGTGGAACCGGCGCGGGGGAACTCATCCTTCTTGAACTCGACGATCTCCTTCTTGACCTTCACGGGGACGGGGACGATCTCGTCGTCGAAACGGCCGGCCTTCTGCGCGGCCTCGGTCTTCTGCTGGGAGGCGGCGCCGAAGGCGTCGAGCTCTTCGCGGGTGATGCCCCAAACATCGCAGATGTTCTCGGCGGTGGTGCCCATGTGGTAGTTGTTGAACGCATCCCACAGGCCGTCCTTGATCATGGTGTCGACAAGCTTCTTGTCGCCCATGCGGGCGCCCCAGCGGGCGTCGGGAGCAGCATAAGGAGCGGCGCTCATGTTCTCGGTGCCGCCGCAGACGACGATATCGGCGTCGCCGGCGAGGATGGCGCGGCCAGCCTCAATGACGGACTTCATACCGGAGCCGCAGACCATACCGACGGTATAGGCGGGGACGGAATAGGGGAGACCGGCGCCCACGCCGACCTGACGGGCGACGTTCTGACCAAGACCGGCGGTCAGGATGCAGCCGAACATCAGCTCATCGACATTCTCGGGAGCGACATTCGCGCGCTTGAGGGCTTCCTTCACGACGATGGAGCCGAGCTGAGCGGCAGGGGTGTTCTTCAGGGAACCGCCGAAGGAACCGACAGCGGTACGGCAGCAGTTGACGACGTACAATTCTTTCATTTGACTTCTCCTTTAAAATTTGTGAATCCGGAATGAGATCCGATTTTCTTCGATTTTGATTATACACACAGAAAAATGAAAAATCAACTGCAAAGTTGCGAAAAATATAGGCAATTTTGATTTTTTTCTTTCATTTCGTTAACTATTTAACAAGAATGAAGAATATCTTGCACCAAGGGATCGTTTTGCACCCAAAGGCGCAGGGAAAGCAGCAGCTCTGCCTGGCTGTCCCCCCCCCCGCGCCCAAGGGCGCAAAAAAGGGACGCCTCTTTCGAGGCGTCCCTTTTAATAAGTAGTTTCTACGAAACAGAAATAACTTAGAACTTGGGCTTCTGGGCCTTGACCTTGGGCTCCTGACCGTTGCAGACGGCGACGATGTCGTTGGCGACGCTGGTGCAGCAGTTGAGAACGCTCTGCTCGGTGGTGGCGGCCATGTGCGGGGTCATAATGACGTTGTCGAGGTTGAACAGCTCGCGGCTGGACTCCTGAATGGGCTCATGCTCGAACACGTCGAGACCGGCCTGGAACAGCGTGCCGTCCTTCAGGCACTCGACAAGCTCGTTCTCCTTGATCAGAGCGCCGCGCGCGCAGTTGATGAAGGAAGCGGTGGGCTTCATCCAGCTGAACTGCTCACGGCCGATGGAGTGCTCGGTGGAGGGAACGACGGGCAGATGCACGGACACGAAGTCGGCCTGCTCCCAGACTTCCTTGGCGGTGGCCTTCAGCTCGCACAGATCGCCGATCTTGTCCTGCGTGAGGTACGGATCGTAGCCGATGACGTTCATGCCGAAGCCGTACTTGCACTTCTGCATGGCGAGCTGGGAGATACGGCCGCAGCCGATCATACCGAGGGTCTTGCCGCCGAGCTCATAGGTGTGCTCCATGCCCATGCGGACAAGGAAGTTGCCGCTGCGGAACTGACGGTCGACATAGGTGAAACGCTTGGCGCACATGAGCATCAGCATGACGGCGTGCTCGGCGACGGCGTTGGCGTTGCCGGCAGGCGCGTAGACAACGGTGATGTCCTTGGCGTGGGCGTGGTCCATGTCGATGTTATCGAGGCCGGCGCCCTGCTTGCCGATGACCTTGAGGTTCTTGCAGGTGTCCATCATCTTGGCGGTGATGGGCTCGGTGCGGCACATGATGGCGTCGGGCTGGAACTCGGCGAGCTCCTTGACGTAGGTCTCCTCGTCGTTATGGCTGCACAGCTTCACTTCAAAGTCGTTGGACTCGAAGATGTGCGTGGCCACCTCGTTGAGCTCGATGGTGTAGTAAACTTTGAACTTTGCCATGATAAAGATCTCCTCTCAAATTTTTATTTATTGAATTGCCAAATGATTTCATACGGTTTCTTCATTATACCTTGCGCTTTGCACAAAAGCAAGCGATTTTCAGAAAGATTTGCAAGAACTTATTCAAATAATTGAACAGTATCTTTCATTTTGACGATTTGCCGTCATGTCTTTCCCCTGTTTTCTGCAATTTTCGCTGCAAAACAAAAAAGGACATAAAAGGCGCTTGACAAACTACTACATATGTAGTATATAGTTATCAACGACAAATGTAGTAGATCATCTAAGGAGGTCAACCCATGGACGATAAAAAGAGACTGCCCGATGCGGAGCTTGCCGTGATGCAGGCCATCTGGGCCGTCGGCGGCGAGGTCAGCCGCGGCGATCTCGACGGCGCACTCGCGAGCCACGGCTGGAGCGCCAACACCGTCAACACCTACCTTACTCGCCTGTGCGAAAAAGGATTCCTCTCGAGCCGCCGCGAGGGGCGGAACAATTTGTATACGCCGCTCGTCTCAAAGGACAGATACCTCGAATTTGAGAGCCGCAGCGTCCTGAAGCGGCTCTACGGCGGGTCGCTCGGCAGCTTCGTCGCGGCGCTGAACGCCGAGCAGCCGCTCGAACAGAGCGAGATCGACGAGCTGCGGCAGTTTTTGGACGATATGAGCCGGTAAACGGCGATAAAAAGGAGGACGCACCATGGAAACATTTCTGCTGAATCTGTTGAAAACTTCCCTGTTAGGTTCCCTCGCCATTCTGGCGATGCTGGTACTCAAACCTCTCTGGCGCGAGCGCTACCGCGCGAAGACGCGCTGCTGGCTGTGGCTGGCGCTGGCTGTCTTTTTGCTGCTGCCGGTCGATTTTTCGGTGAAAAACGCGCCGGTGCAGGCCGCGCCGCCGAAAGACTACACCCTCTTTGTCGGCACGGATAAGACGACCATCCAATCAACCGACAACCTGTTTGGCGACATGGCCGAAAAAAGCGGCCAGTCCCCCGCACAGGTGCGCGACACGATCATCCAGCGCCCCGTGACGAATCCCGAGCAGAAGACGACGCGCTACATCCCCGTGACGACGATCTTATTTTACGGCTATCTTGCGGGCGCGGCGGCGTTCCTGCTGTATCAGGGTGTCTCCTACGCCCTCTTCCGCCGCACGGTGCGCCGCTGGAAGAGAGACGTCTCCCGCGCGGACTACGCCGCGATGCTCTCTGACACGGCGCGCGACTTAGGCGTGAGCGCGCCGGAGATGATCGTCTGCGAGGCCATCTCCACCCCCGCGGTGACGGGCCTGCTGCGCCCGCGGCTGCTCCTTCCCCACGAGCACTACGACGTGCAGGAGCTGCGCTACATCCTGCGCCATGAGCTGTGCCATTTGAAGCGGCGCGACATGCTCTTAAAGCTCGTGCTGCTCGCGGCCAACGCGATGCACTGGTTCAACCCCGTGGTGTATCTGATGCTGCGTCAGGCGGACGAGGACATTGAGCTCGCCTGCGACAGCGCGGCGACCGACGGGCTCGAACTCCCCGAGCGCGCGGCTTACAGCCGGACACTGCTCGCCGCCGTGCAGTCCAGCGTGCGGGCGCTGCCCGCGACGACGTGCTTCGGCGGCACGGTCGAGCGCCTGAAGCGGCGCATCACGAACGTGCTGGGCGTGCAGAAAAAGCGCGGCCTCGGCGTTGTCGCCCTCGTGCTGGCGCTGACGCTGACGGCGGGCTGCGCCGTCGGCTGGGGCGAGCGCGCACAGACGCAGAAAAATGATGACCCGTTTGCCGACAAGAGCTATACGGTCGACATACTCTTATATGAAGCGCCCGCCTTTACGGACGGCTTTACGGACGGCACTTACCCCTCCTTCCGCACCACGACAAATACTGCCGGAGAAAAGTATGTGACGCTGTGCGACGCCTGGGGCTCCACATCCATTTACGGCCCGATGGAGGAATACACGCTGGAAAAGCAGTCCTTCTACGCGCTCTTCGGCAGCACCAAAGCTTCGCCGGTCGACGATCTCATACAGAACAACAAGTCCGCTTGGAGCGGCCATTGCGAAGAGGCAAGTGACGGTCAACCGAATCAGGTCTATCTTCTGAAGCAAAAGGACGGCTCGGTCTACCTCGGCCTTGCCGGCGATTACGAAGAAGACGGCAGCGAACTCTTTTGTTCGGTTTTCCGCTTGAACGAACAGGTCAATCCGATCTACGCCTCGATGGACGACTATGCCGCCGAGCGCGTGGCGGAGCTCAAAAAAGGCACGATGACCTATTCCGTGTCGGAAAATAATGAATATGCGTCCCGCTCGATCGAGGACACGGTCGCCGACGTGCGCGTGACGCAGCTGGAGCAGGCAGATTCGCTCGGCAACCTTTCCCCCGACGGCACGGTGCTGGAGCTGTGGTACTTCCAGTATGAGATGAAGCCCACGAACGAGGCGGGCATGCAGATCAACATTGTCGGCGGGCAGGAGCTGACGGATGACGGATATCTCAACGAGAACTGGACGCACTATCTCACCGTCCTGCACTACACCTACGGCGAGAAGACCGGCTATCAGATCATCGGCACCTCGATGAGCAACGACGGGCTGTGGTACAACGGATGCAGCTACGGCGTGGACCTCAAGTATTACCTGCACGACTTCTACATCGACTATGCGGGGCTTGATCTGCCAAAGATGTACATTCCCGATCTCGTCGACGGTCTGGTCGAGGACGGCTACGGCCACGGCAACAGCGTCGAGGGCCGTCTGGTCTCCGACAGCACCTACAACTTCTGCTACTACTATGTTCCCATCACCGGCTGGGCGTGCAGCCCCGGCACGGACTACTGGTACTCGCGCTATGACACCGGCTCGTATTTCAGTGTCAAGAAGCTCGAGCGCGGCATCAACGACGCAAAGGTGGAATGGGAGAGCACCGGCGTGACCGGGGAAAAGGTCGACACCGGCTGCTGGCGCTACGTGACGCATGAGGGCATGAGCAACACGATCGTCACGCTCTTTGCCGGTCCCAACAACACCACCTACGAAGTCGAAATTCACTGGCTCTTCGACGGCAGCACGGAAGAGAATCAGTGGGGCTGGAACCACGACCGCGCCGTCGAGGAGGAGGCCGTCATCTTGCAGGCGATGGTCAAGCACTTTACGATCGACGCCACAGTGCGGCTCACGCAGGTTAACGCATCCGACACAGCCGCCGCTTCCACAGGCTTTGACGCGCTCGACGCCGCGCTCGACGCGCTGGGCGATATGAATGTCACCGCCGACCCCTTAGGTCATGCCGTGATGGTACCAAATGCGACGGCCAAATGGGATGACCGCAATGGTACAAACATTGCATACCGCGCTGAGATCGCCAAGCAATTCCGCCAGTATTCTTGGAAAGAGGCATCCAACGTTGCGCAGTTTGGCGAAGAGGTGCTCTCCGTCCAATGCGGCAGATGGAATTTCTATCTGTACAGCAACTATAAAAATGTGCTTTCCTTTTTCGATCAGGAGTCTGATCCAAAAGGCTACCCTTATGCTTTCGAAATTACCAACGCAGGTGCGGAGAACGCCGTTTGGGACGCATTTTACAAGTGGTATGAGGAAGCTGTCGCTGCGGACAACGGCAAGCAGACTGTAACCCCCGCCGCGACGGATACTCTTAGCCGTGCCTCCATCACCAAAAGTGCCGACAGCTATGTCGACAATGATGACTATCTCTGGTACATTTCCGGCGGCAAGCTCTGCCGCTGGCGCGAGGGCAGCGCAGTTGAGACCATCTGCACCCTGCCGATCGACTCTCTGACTGACTCACCTGTGCGCGCAACACTTTCGATCATGGTCAGCAGAGTGGCGCTTCGCTATCATATCGGCGGTGCGACGATGGGAACGTATGTTACGGAGCTCTACAATTCTGACGGCGAGCAGTACGTAAAGATCGACGGCTACGAGTCCATTGCCTTTGATAACCACGGCAATATTGTCAAGACGCTACAGTTCCCGCCCGCGCAGAACAATCTGTCCATTTCCTATGACAGCGGCAAGACTTGGACGAGTATCGGTGATGCGGACTACTTCTACGGCAGCGTCACGGAAAATAACGACAGCATCAGCTATGCCCCTGCCGACCTCTCCATCCGCGACGGCTATGTCTACACCACCGCCGTTTACGATATCGACCATCAAAAGACGAGCGACCCGCTCGTGACGCACTCTGTGCGCATCAGCATCAAGACCGGTGCGCAGGAAATTCTGGACTGAAGCGGTCAAATTTCAAAAAGGCGGCCCGAAGGCCGCCTTTTTCCCTGTCTTTTCGCGCAAAATGAGGGAGAAATTGCAAAAAGGTACTGGAACATCTCAAAGATATGTGGTATGATGGGAATATTCCAAAACGTATATCTCGGGAGGTTCCCACCATGGAACACAATCCGGTCCTCAAAAATCCGCTGTCGCTCGACAGCGAAATTCCTCTCTATTCCCAGCTCATGGGCATCATCAAGCGCAGCATCACCTCCGGCGCGCTCAAGGTCGGCGACCTGCTGCCGAGCGAGGCCGAACTCTGCCGCTCGTATGATATCAGCCGCAACACCGTGCGTCAGGCCATCGGCGCGCTGGAGGAAGAGGGCTTCGTCGTGCGAAAGCGCGGCAAGGGCACGTTCGTCACTGACCCGAACACGCGCCGCAAGGGCGTGCAGTACTCGTTCACGACGGAAATTTCCCAGCTGGGCAAAACGCCGTCGTCCACGCTGGTCGACTTCGCGGTCATCACGCCGAGTCCCAAGATCGTGACGCTCATGGGCCTTGAGCCGGGCGTGAAGGTCTATCGCTTCACGCGCGTGCGAAACGTCGACGGTGAGCCGCTCATTTTAGAGACGTCGTACTACCCAGAGTACATCTACCCGAACCTGACGCGCGAGCTTTTGGAGACGCACAGCTTCTACAGCCTCCTCTACCACGTCGGCGTCATCCCGTTTTCCGCGTCGGACACGTATGAGGCCGTCGTGCTCGCGCCGCACGAGGCGCAGCTTCTGCACTGCGCGCCCGGCTCGGCGGCGTTTTTCCATCAGCGCCGCACCACGACCGAGAACGGGCATACCTATGAATACACCACGAGCTATATGCGCGCGGACCGCGTGAAGCTGGACGTGAGATTTCAGAAGGGATCGACATCCTTCATGCGCACGGTGGACTGAAAAAATCGGCAGCCGAAAGGCTGCCTTTTTTTGCGCCCTCCTGCGCAGCGGGGACCTTAGCGCAGCGCGGCAGCGCTGCATCGTTGTTCCCCACACCGTGTGGGGACGCGACAAGGGGGGATATTCTCTTTCTCGAAAGAGAATATCCCCCCTTGGTGCTGCGGCGCGCACGCCGCATTTTCCCTCCGCGCTCTGCGCGGAAAGCAACCGCTCCCCCGAGGGAGCGCAAAAAAGAAGCAGCCCTTTCGGGCTGCCACTTTTTTACTTTTCACAAATGACCGGCTTTTGGCGGTCAGACTCCACAAAGGCCTTGGCCTTTTCCACCGCTTCCGCGCGGGGAAGCTTGACCTGCTCGCCGGTGCGCATGTCCTTGCAGGACACGACGCCCGCGTTGATCTCGTCTTCGCCGAGGAAGTAGACGTAGGGCACCTTGAGCTTGTCGGCGTAGTTCATCTTGGCCTTAAATTTCTTCTTTTCCGTGTAGATCTGCGTGCTGACGCCCGCGGCGCGAAGGTCGGTCGCGAGCGAGATGGCCTCGCTCAGGTCCTCGGTCATCGGCAGGATAAGCACGTCCGCCGGCGCGGTGCAGATGTCGCTATTCAGAAGGCCCTGCTCGCCGAGGACATAGAACAGGCGCGTCACGCCGATCGAAATGCCGACGCCGGGGAGCTTGCGGTCAGTATAGTACTCCGCAAGGTTATCGTAGCGGCCGCCGGAGCAAACCGAGCCGATCTCGGGGTGGTCGAGCAGCGTCGTCTCGTACACCGTGCCGGTGTAGTAGTCGAGGCCGCGCGCGATGGTCAGGTCGACCGCGAAGTTCTCCTGCGGCACGCCGAACGCGCCGAGGTACTTGGCGACGGTCGTCAGCTCGTCGAGGCCCTGGTCGAACATCTCGTTGCGGCCGCGGTACTTTTCAAGAGAAGCGAGCACCTCTTCGTTCGTGCCCTTGATGCCGATAAAGGCGAGGATCTCATCCGCCTTTTCGCCCTCGATGGCGTAGTCGTCGACCAAGATCGCGCGCACGAGGTCAGGGCCGATCTTTTCGATCTTGTCGACGGTGCGCATGATATCGCCGGACTTGTCGGAAAGGCCCAGCATCGCGTAGAAGCCGTTTAGGATGCGGCGGTTGTTGATGCGGATCTGGAAACGGGACAGGCCGAGGCGGGAGAAGACGGTATAGATGATGGCGGGGATCTCGGCGTCGTTCGTGATGTCGAGCTCGCCGTCGCCGATGACGTCGATATCTGCCTGATAGAACTCGCGGAAGCGGCCGCGCTGCGCGCGCTCGCCGCGATAGACCTTTCCGATCTGGAAACGGCGGAACGGGAAAGCGAGGTCGGCATAATGCAGGGCAACGTATTTCGCCAGAGGCACCGTCAGGTCGAAGCGAAGGGACAGGTCGCTGTCGCCCTTGGAGAAACGGTAGATCTGCTTTTCAGTCTCGCCGCCGCCCTTGGCGAGCAGCACATCGCTCGCTTCGATGATGGGCGTGTCGAGCGGGGTGAAGCCATAGACGCCGTAGGACGAGCGCAGCACCTCCATAAGGCGCTCCATCTGGGTCTGCGGCGCGGGAAGCAGCTCCATAAAGCCGGATAAGGTGTGAGCTTTGATCGTTGCCATGATAGTGTGTGTCCTTTCCTAATAGAATGTATGGACAGCGTACTGTACTGCGGTGGCACAGCAGCGTATCGGAGTGGTTGACAGATATTTTACGGTACGGCGCAGGGATTGTCAAGCGTCCGCGGCCGTTTTTTCCACTTTCGAGACAGTATAGCATTTTCCGCGCGGAATTGCCATAGCTTTCGCCGCCTGCGGTGCAAAAATTTTTCTTTCCGTCGCGGACAGTGTTCACGAAAAATGAAGATATCCGCCAAAAAGCACGAATTGCGCTTGACGGAACTGCCGCTTTTTGTTACCATAGAGACAATATCAACGGGCAAGCTCCGAAAATCGAGGTTCGCCCGCAAGCAGCTTCCGGGCAGCCGTCATTCGGCGTCCGCCGCGGCCACACCGCGCGGGCAGGAGTCGATCCGATCGGATCGTTGAGGAGGAACGTTGGATGTACCAGAGCAAAATGAAAAGCGAAGAGACCGATCACCTGTTCAAGGCGATCTTATCTTTGAAAACGGAGGAAGAATGCTACCGCTTCTTCGACGATCTCTGCACCTTCAGCGAGATCGAGGCGATGTCCCAGCGCTTCGAGGTGGCGTCGCTTCTCGCCGATGGCAAGACCTTCACGCAGATCTCGCAGAAGATCGGCGTTTCGTCCACGACCATCACGCGCGTCAATAAGTGCCTTTGCTACGGGGCGGACGGCTATAAGCTGCTGCTCGAGCGGGCCAAAGAAGAAAAGTAAGCCATTCGTCATTTTGATCAGAGCAGGCGCTAAGCGCCTGCTCCTTTTTGTCTGTTTTGCTTTATTGCAATGCCGTAAAAGCATATCAACATAACATCACGTCATCCAGATATAGAAGAATTGACTAAAATATTTTTTGGAATCTACGCGAATTTTATTGCTTTTGCTGAACAGGTATGTTACAATTAGTTCACAAATAGATTAGGGCATGGGAAACAGCGTGCAAGAAACCGTTGCCCGACGGTGCTGTTGCCTAAGTTCTGTGTCTGTTTTTCTGTGGGACCCCTCCACAGAAAACGCACGTCCCCGCGTGCGGTGTGCAGCGTGTTCGTCACGGGGAGGAGCGGCTTCCCGCTTCCTGACGGGCAAGTATTTTTATGAAGAGAGAGGTATTTTATCAATGGCAAACGAAAAGAAAGTCGCACGGGAGCCCAGTTTTCTGCTGGCGTTAGTTCCCATTGTGGCAATGATCGGGTTCATGCTTTACTGCTTCCTCGGTCATTCCGAATCCGGTTACCATGACGCTCACCTGCCCCTGGTCATGTCCATCGCCGTCGCGTGCATCGTCGGTCACTTCTGCGGTCACGACTTCAAGGATATGCTCTCCGGTATGATCGAGCGTCTGAGCGCTTCCATGGAAGCGGTCCTGATCCTCTGCACCGTCGGTTTCCTGGTCGCGAGCTTCATGGCCTCCGGTGCGATCCCCTCCCTGATCGTTTACGGTCTGGATCTGCTGACCCCGAAGCTGTTCCTGCCTGTCGGCTGCATCCTCTGCGCGATCGTCGGTATGGCGTGCGGCTCCTCCTGGACCACCACCGCCACCATCGGTCTTGCGTTCCTCGGCATTGGCGCGGGCCTTGGCATCAATCCCGCCCTCACCGCCGGTATGATCATCTCCGGCGCGTATGTCGGCGATAAGTTCTCCCCCCTGTCCGATACCACCAACCTCGCCGCGGCTGTTGCCGAGACCGGTCTTTTCGACCACGTTACCGCGATGGTCTCCTCCACCGGCCCGACCTTGGTCATCGCCCTCATCCTCTACACCATCATGGGCCTGAACATCGACGCCAGCGCCTACGATCCGACCGTCGCCCAGTCCATTCAGGACGCGTTCCGCGAGGCCTTCGTGATCTCCCCCGTTCTGCTCATCCCCATCATCGTGGTTATCGTGATGTGCATCCTGCGCGTGCCCGGCCTTGTCGGTATCGCCATCTCCGTTGCCACCGCGACCATCTTCATGATGATCTTCCAGTCCACCGACATCTACGGCTCCCGCGCCCTGGGCGACATCTTCAACACGCTGCACTACGGTATCGGCGTTGAGACCGGCAACGAGGTCGCTGACTCCATCCTCGGCAAGGCCGGCGGTATGGACGGCACCATGTGGACCATCAACCTCATCCTCCTCGCGCTCGCCTACGGCGGTGCTCTGGAGCGCTGCGGCTGCGTCGAGCGTCTGTTCGGCGGCCTGAAGCACAGGATCCACTCCGTCGGCAGCCTCATCCTCGCGACCCTGCTGACCTCCATCTTCTGCGACGCCACCATGTGCGACCAGTTCCTCGGCATCGGCGTTCCCGCCCCCATCTATGCTGACAAGTACGACGAGCTCGGTCTCGGCCGCAATATGCTCTCCCGTTCTCTGGAAGATGCCGGTACCCTCTGGGCCGTTATGTTCCCCTGGACCGGCTGCGGCGCTTACCAGACCGGCGTTCTCGGCATGAGCCCGCTGGTGTTCTTCCCGTATGCGTTCGTCAACCTGCTCAACCCCGTTTACGCCTATGTGACCGCTCTGTTCGGCCGCAACATCTTCTGGGCTGACGGTTCCTACACCAATATCTTCGGCAAGACCAAGGCCGGCAAGCCCGCCGGCGCTCCCGAAGAGGCTCACGCCAAGGCCCTTGCGAACCTCGAGGCTCGCCGTGCTGCCGGTAAGGCTCCCAAGATCAACGCGTAAGCCCCCTTCCCCGCTTTACTTAGAAAGGAATCACCGCTGTGAAACATTCGCTTCCCTGGGAATCCGTCCCGCCCCCGATCTACCCCGCACAGTCGTCGCTCAAGCCACGTAAAAAGTGGGTGCAGGTCGGCGGATGGATCTTGGTTGTCGTACTGCTGCTGTTCGGCATTTCGACCCGCAGCAGAAATCCGCTGCTCGCCTTCGTCTCGCTCGCGTTCTCAGTGCTGTATCTGCTGACGCTGATGACCAAAAAGGACGCCGCTCTCACGAGCCGCGGACTTGAGATCTTCTACGATATGCAGTTCACCACCAACTACGAGTTCTTCCCCTGGGAGGACATCAATGCGATCGTGTGCGAGGACCGCGGCCATGCCGACATGGTGCGCCTGCACATCGGCCACGGCAACACGGAAAAGGCTCTCTTCTTCCCGCGCGAAGACCTCGACGAGATCTACGCGTTCATCAAAAAGAAGAATCCGGCGATCCGCATCATGGATTATGCCGCGCCCGAACCGAAATCCAGCAAGAAGCACAAGAAGTGAACAACTGTGACCTTTCCACAAAGAATGAAGGGCGCCCCGCTTTTGCGGGGCGCTTTTTTTATCTATTCTGTCTAATTCTATCACTGTACCCTGATAGTGTGTTATCTAAATATGGTGATAACGCACAACAAAGAAAACTTTTTCCGGCAAAAAACTATTGATTTTGCACAAAAATATGCTATACTGTTTCCAGAACGATCCTGTGGGACTTTTCCACAGGCGGAGCGCCATCCACGCACGGGCATGCGCGGAAAGTAAGGGGAACGCTTCGACACGTTTCTTGCACCTGAGGCGGTTCGGGCAACCGGACACGCCGACCGGGTCACACCGGAACTTTGAGAAAAGAGAGGACACTACCATGATCATGAATCCTACCGCGATCAAGCATGTCGTCGTCGATGGCCACAGCCTGACGCTCGAATCCTTCGTCGCCATCGCTCGCTACAATGCGACCGTCGAGCTGGCTCCCTCCGCTCTGGAAGCCATGAAGAAGTCCCGCGCCCTGGCCGAGAAGATCGCCGCTGAGGGCCGCGTCGCTTACGGCATCACCACGGGCTTCGGCGAGTTCCAGAAGGTCGCCGTCCCCAAGGAGATGAGCAATCAGCTCTCCACCAACCTGATCCTCAGCCATTGCACCGCCGCCGGCGAGCCGTATGCTGACGAGATCGTCCGCGGCATGATGCTGCTGCGTGCCAATGCTCTGTGCGGCGGCGTGAGCGGCGTTCGTCCCATCCTCGTCGAGATGCTGCTCGAGATGCTCAACAAGGGCGTGACCCCCGTCGTCCCGCAGAAGGGCTCTCTCGGCTCCTCCGGCGACCTGGCTCCTCTCGCTCACATGACGCTCCCCATGCTCGGCAAGGGCGAGGCCATGTACGAGGGCGTGAAGATGCCCGGCGCTGAGGCCATGGCCAAGGCCGGCATCAAGACGCTCGACACCCTGGTCTCCAAGGAAGGCCTCGGCATGACGAACGGCACCTGCGCGATGACCTCCGTCGGTGCTCTCGCGCTGTACGACACCATCTGCGCCGCCCAGCTCGGCGACGTGATCGCGTCCATGTCCTTCGAGGGCCTGACCGGTCTTCGCAACGCCTTCGACCCCCGCATCCATCAGGTGCGCGGCCAGAAGGGCCAGATGCTCGTCGCCGCGAACATGCGCAAGCTGCTCGACGGCTCCGAGATCCTCGACAACTGCCAGAAGGACCGCGTTCAGGACGCTTACGCCCTGCGCCTGTCTCTTATACACATCTGACGCTGCCGACGAAC
>OWKP01001086.1_pt1 | contig 18061 bp, 18 predicted proteins | sample 1732991 | NCBI WGS metagenome assembly OWKP01 (sample SAMN05065777, study PRJEB22554) | human gut metagenome | biome: ENVO:2100002; feature: ENVO:00000062; material: ENVO:00002003 | host: Homo sapiens | place: USA
CCATGAGCGACTACGTCACCGCCTGCTGTCTCGGCAAGCGGATCGTGGTCATCGACGAACAAAAGGAGCTGCTCCGCCAGCTCAAGGGCATCGGCAGCAACATCAACCGCCTCACCGTTCTTGCCAACATGGGCAAGGTGCAGGCCATCGGTCTCGACAAGGCCGCGCAGGAACTGTCTGAGGTCAGCGCCGCGCTGCGGGCAGTCATGGAAGGGCGGTGAGCCGTATGGCCATCGTACATTTCGTGAACTACAAGTGGGGCACACAGTCCCGCGCCGCCATGCGCGGCGTGATGCTCTATGTCATGCAGGAAAAGAAAACCACATGGGAGGGCGAGCCGCTCGTCAGCGGCATCAACTGTCAGCCCAAAAGCGTCTACGACGATTTCCTGAACACCAAGCTGCTCTACCAAAAGGACGGCGGCGTGATGTTCTATCACATGGTGCAGAGCTTTCCGAAAGGCGCGGCGGTCGATCCCCGGCAGGCTCACGAAGCCGCGCGGCGGCTGGCAAAGTATTTCGACGGCTGCGAGGTGCTGGTCTGCACCCATGTAGACCGGGAGTACATCCACTCCCACTGCATCATCAACTCCGTCAACTTTGAGACAGGCAAAAAGCTGCACATGGCGAAGGAGCAGATCCAGGAGCTGATGCGGCGCAACGACGCGATCTGTCAGGAGATGGGGCTTCCTGTCTTTGATGCGCCAACGCAGCAGGCCCGCGGCATGGGCGGCGCAGAGTATCACACAGCTCTGAAGGGCCAAAGCTGGAAGCTGCGGCTCATGAACACCATTGATGCGTGCATGAAATACGCCGCCGACAAGGACGCTTTCGTTTCCCTGATGGCGTCCGAGGGTTATCAGGTGCGATGGGAAAACAACCGCAAGTACATCACCTACACCACACCGGACGGACTAAAGTGCCGCGACAGCAAACTACACGAAGAAAAGTATTGCAAGGAGGTCATGGAGCATGAATTCAGAATACGGGCAGAGCTCGTCAAGAGAAAACTCCGTCGAGCAGCGGAAACCGATGGAGGAATTGAAACGGCTGAATCAACCGAGCAGCGCACCAGAAAATACACTGCCGCAGATGATGCAGCCCATCGTGATCCAGTGCGATCTGCCGCAGACGATGAGCAAGCTGGCAAAGCAGGTGGGCGAAATAAACTGGGAGCTGGAGGAAATTCGGAATATGTTGCCGGAATTGAAAACGCGCATCGACCTGACGCCGGTGCAGAAGTCGCTCACAGAGATGCAGAGATCGCTGACAGAGATGAACAAACTGCTGGAACGGGTTGGGAATCTGAGCGAGAAGTATTCCTGCAAATGGATTCGGTGGCTGCCGGACTTCAGCCTGCTGGTAGCTCTCAAGTGGATCGCACTGCTTGTGGTGATCGGCGCGGCGGCACTGGCCGGGTGGTATGGCGTGGCGGCGATCAGCGGCCTGCTCCTCTGATCCCCGCCGTGGCTGGGCTGGCTGCCGCGGGGACATTGATGGACGAGGATGAGGACGCCGAGGAAAAACGGCGGCGCATGGAGGCGAAGATCGCCGCCGAAAACCTCGGCGCGGTGATCGGCTTCGCCGCAGGCGCGGCTATGGCTGTGAAAGAAAAATTGGATGAGCAGGCTGTGCAAGAAAAACAGCAGCAAACCATGGGAGGGTTCTAAAAATGGCAAGCATCAAGCAACTGGACGAGCGGCGATATAAGATCACCGTCAGCAACGGCTACCGGCCCAACGGCAAAAAGATCAGCAAGGCAAAGACCATCCAAGTCCCGCCCGGTGTCCCCAAGCGCGGCATCGGGCAGTATGTCGCCCACGCCGCCGAAGAACTGGAGCGCAGCTTCAAGACTGGCTACGCCGAGGACGGTGAGATGGCCTTTGAGGAATTCGCCTCCCGCTGGCTGAAGCGGCAGACGAAATATGCCCCCAGCACCATCGCTGCATACCGGCGGATGCTGGAGGTGGTGTATCCCATGATCGGCGGCATCCGCCTCAATAAACTCCGACCGATGGCGCTGGAAAATATGCTCTCTGTGCTGCGCAAGCGCAAGCACCACGGAAAGCTCATCAATGAATCCACTGTGCAGCGGTACCTCTCCGTGGTCTCCGCCGTGCTCAGCGACGCCAAGCGCAACGAGATCATCGAGAAGAATCCCGCGCGGATGTTAGACCTGCCCACACCGCAGCGCACGGTGCAGCGCATCCCCACGCGAAGCGAGGTGGAGAAGCTGCTGGACGCGCTGGCAAAGGAGCCGCGGCACTACCGCCTGTTCTACCTGCTCTCCATGTACACCGGCTGTCGCCGGGGCGAGCTGTGCGCTCTGCAATGGTCGGACTTCACCGGCACGCAAAACGGTCTGCTGCTCACCGTCAGCCGCTCCCGCAGCAGCGTTCCCGGCAAGGGCATCGTGGAAGGCAGCACCAAAAACGGCAAGAGCCGCGAAGTCTATCTCTCCTCTGACCTGCGGGGCATCCTCCTCGCCTACAAGCGCCGCAAGCAGATGGAGGCGGACAAGCAGCGCCGCAGGCTCAGTCCCTACCTCTTCACCGACGAGCAGGGGCATCTCATCCACCCTGACACCTTCACCAAGCGGCTGCGGAAGATCTATGCCGCCATCGGCTTTCCGCGGGAGTACCATCTTCACACCCTGCGGCACTACTTCGTGACATCGCTTCTGCACTGCGGCGTGGACAAACAGACGGTGGCAGACCTCGTGGGTCATGCGGATACCGGCTTTCTGGAGCGTACCTACTGCCACCCCCAGCAGGCGCAGAAGGAGCAGGCGGCAGACTCCATGCGCACCATGCTCCGCCCGGACGGCGAACAGATCTTCAATCTCGCCGCCGTCTGTCCTCCGAAGCGGCACAGCGCATGATTGTTGCTTTCGTAGAAATTCATTTCTCCAAGAAAATTGTGATAGCTTTACCGCCGCGCTTGCGGTATGTTGTGCTTGCAAAATAAGCCTCAACTGTACCGAGATCAAATGAAAGAGAGGTCATTTTTATGGCAAGCATACGCAAGCGCGGCAGCAGCTATCTCATCGTGGTCTCCATGGGCTATGACTACAACGGCAAGCGCATCAACCCCCGGCAAAAAACCGTCCACCCGCCAGAAGAACTGACACCCAAGCAGGTCGAAAAGTGGCTCAACGAACAGGCTGTCCTCTTTGAACGTGACTGCCGCCACACGCCGCAGCCCGTCCAGCAGCTCACGCTGGAAAAATACATCGACCTGTGGCTGGCGGACATCGCGCCCGGCAAGCTGGCGAAGTCCACCATCCGCCGCGACCGGCAGGACATCGAGCGTATTCTCCCGGCGCTGGGTCACTACAAGCTCACAGAACTGCGGCCGGAGCACTTCCGGAATTTCTACGCAGAACTGCGAAAAGTCATCAGTCCCGACACAAAAAAGCCACTCTCCGAGTACACCATTGAGGGCGTGCACGCTACGCTGTGCAGCATCCTCTCTGATGCCGTGGAGGGTGGCTTTCTTTCGCATAATCCGGCGTGGCGCACCTACCGCTACGCCGGGCGCAAGTGTGAAAAGAAGATTGCGGACGAGGAAACGGCGCAGAAGATCATCGCCGCGCTGGAGGGCGAGAGCATTAAGTACGAAACCTACTTCAAGCTCATCATCGCCACGGGGATGCGGCGGGGCGAGTGCTGCGGATTGAAGTGGTGCGACATTGATTGGGAGCAGCGTTCCATCCACATCTGCCGCAACGCGGTCAAGGTGACGGACGAGGAGATCTTCGTTAAGGAACCCAAGACCCGCGCAGGTGACCGCTATGTGTACTTCTCTGCCGAGATGGAAAGTCTCCTGCAGGAATACCGGCAGGAGTGTGCATACATCACCGAAACCTATGACCAGCGGCAGCTGACCACTGATGACTTCCTGTTCCGCCGTCAAGGAGCGCAGCTCCCCATGACGCCCACCACCTTCACCTACCGCTTCAAGCTGATCCTCAAGAAGAACGGCCTGCCGCAGGAGCTGAACGTCCACTCCCTCCGGCACACCGCCGCCAGTCTGATGATCGCGGGCGGCACGGATGTCGCAACGGTGGCGGGCATCCTCGGCCACAGCCAGCCCTCCACCACGCTGGACATCTACACCCACGCCTTCGACAAGAATAAAAAGGCCGCCAGCGCAAAACTGCAAGAAGGACTGGATATTTGATTTTAACGAAAAGTGAGAGTACATATTAAGTACCCTCACCTTTTGTTTTCATGATTTATTTCCAGTCATTCGAAAATGATTACTGCCGAAATATTCCGCAGATTTTCAGCAGTCAGTCCCGCAAGGCCGCGATCAACTCTGCACTGCCCGCTCCCTGTATAGTCTCTGATAGACTTGCAAGTGACGACAGCAGAATCGGAATTACGACTACCGTAGAAAATAACTCAAAAAATCTTGCACACGAATCTTCACTACCAAGATACACAAATAGAACCATGTCCAACAAGAGGAGCTCTATTACCATCCACGGCAGAAAGGTAGAAGTTAAGCTGCCCTGCGTATTCCGGCTTGAACTCGCCGGTCTTCAACTCGATCACCACATAGCAGCGGAGGTTGAAGTTATAGAACAGCAGGTCGATGTAGAAGTCATCGCCGCCTACGTTGAGGTGGTACTGGTTGCCGAGGAACGCAAAGCCGGTTCCCAGCTCCAGCAGGAGCTTTGTCACATCCTTGACCAGAGCCTGCTCAATGTCACGCTCTACCATATCCTCTTTGAACGGAATAAAATCAAAGATAGCGTGGGATCTTTTGCAGGTATCCATGCTGCTCCAGATCCGTCAAAGCCCGTTTGACCGTGGAGCGTGACAATCGCATGTCGGACGCAATCGTCTTGATTCCTGGCCAGCATTTGCCCTCGCTGTCTGCGCGGTCACGCAGATACATATAAACTGCCCTCGCTCTGGAGGGCAGTTCGGTGTCGGCATAAATTGTTCCAAAGTAACTCATAGATCCTCCTCGCCATAGGTTTTCATCTGCTTTCCGCCTCTGCGCCGGGGCTTATCTACAGCAGGCTCATGGGCCATGCCGCCGCGCCCGGAAACGGCATAGGCTCCGCTCACATCCGCATTTTCCGCCTTATTTGACTGCGGGAGGTTACGCTCCAGATCTTCACGGTTGGCATAGGCTACCGCACGATCTGCCCGCTCCGGCACGATATAAGGCTCCTCGAAGGTGATACCCCATTCCAGGAAAAGCCGCAGGCGGGTACGCATGGGATGCTGTCCCGTCTTTTGGACAATAAAATTCCCCTTTGGAATCGCCTTCAACTCATCAGCCGTCAGCAGCGGACGCTCCATCATCTGCAGACTTTGGCTGGGATCGTTCTTCCCGCGGCTTACAGACCCAGATAAAACGGTACGGTTTCCGAGTGCCTTCGACAGCACCTCCGCCGTCTGACTGTTAGGTGCAAAGCCGCCGAAGATGGTATCCTGGCAGTTGTCCTGAATAATTTCGCTTCCTTCTTTTCCGTAGTTCTTTTCAAGCTGCGCTAAGGACTGAATGATTGGCACCAGCGTCAGGCGGCGGGAACGGCCTGCGGAGAACAGCGGAAGGACATCGAAGGGCGGCATGGTTCCGAACTCGTCGCAAAACAGTACTACACGGTTTTGCAGCTTTCCACCGTTCTCATCCGCTACGGCAAACAGCTCTCGGCTCAAGTTTTGGATCATCAAGCCCGCCATGAAGTTTTTGGTGGTGTCCTCCTCCGGAAGGATGAGGAAGATGGCAGACTTCTCCGAACCAAACTTCTCCGCATTAATGGCACTGTCAAAACAGAGTACCTGCTCCAACTCTGAGTCCAGAAATGCATTGAGACGAGAAAGTACCGTGGACATGACAGAGGCCATGGCCTGCTCCGCACTGTTGAGTGCAGCACCCGCAAACCATCTGGCTTTGTGGTCAGGTGGTAGCTTGCCCACACAGATGCTTTCAAGATGAAATTTCCAAAAAGAAATGAGGTGACGCTTGTATGCGTCACCTCATAACGATTGATTTGGTTGATTTTTAGAGGGTTAGGTTTATCCAAATTAGTATAACACTTTTATTTTCTGTATTTTGAGGGAGTAAATCCATAATACCTTTTGAATATTTCAATCAATCTACTGGGGTTGGAGTATCCAACAATTCTTGAAATTTCCGCAATGGTGAGGTCGGTCTGAATAAGCATATGCTCGGCTACAGAGATCCTTTTCCTCTGAATGTATTCAGTAATGGACATATTATAAACTGACTTAAATAGCTTTTTCATTTTGCTTTCACTCATACATGCAATGGTGGAAAGCGTCTGCAACGTAATATTAAAACTGTAATGTTCGTCCATATAATGCGTTAGTTCATCTAATGCCTGCAAATCTGTTTTGTTAATGGGTTGGCCATTCTCTTCATTTAGTCTGTTTTCTTTCAAATATGAAGCAAGATAAGAGATGATTTCATATATTTTTGCTTCTACTGTAATTCTGGACGCTTTCATGGAAAGCAGATACTCATATAGGCTTTGCATAGCATGATTAACATTTGGTAAATAGAATTTCCCTTTTTCTTTGAAAAAATCAGAAAAGTTTACTTCAAGATCACCGGAAATTTCCTGGAGATACTGATCAATAAATTCCTGGTCAAACTGCACGGTAATACATCTTAATGGAATCTGAGGATGATAAATAGCTTTATACTTTTCAGATGGTTCATAGCAGCGCAATGTATTCGGAGAAATATTTTGATACGGATAGAATTCATCTCCTGCGCCACTAATATAGAGAGCAAGTACATAACCAGACCCAATATGTTCTCCGACCATAGTTTCCTGGTTAAATCTTATATCTGTCACTGTAATGATGAAATCGTGGTGAACCTCACTCGTCCATTGAAATCCGGTTCCATATTTTGGGTTGATCTTATAATATGTTCCGTACTCTATTGGATTCTTTATCGATTCAACAAAGAAATCATCTCGTTCAACTTCTATCATTGGCTCCTCCCAAGGATACCTCGTTTAGATTTATTAATACCTTGTTTAGACTTTATATCTGTTTTGTCCTTTACAGTTAGCTACATCTAATTATAATGAAAGAGCTGATGTATGTCAAACCGTTTTTAAGCAAAAAGAGGTGTATATTTGAAGTCAATGCGCAGTTTATATAAAAAACTATTTCATTATGTCCCAGATAAAAGAATTTTGGCATATTTCTCCATGGCACTATCTGCCGCTGCCGTCTGCTCATATATGGGAGCATATTGGTTTCTGTGGCGGTCCATTGTGTCTATTCTGGTTATTCCCGTATATGAGAAGGCTATGTATGACGCAATTATTGTAGTCATACTTATGATTTTACGAGGCATTCTCAACATTGCATCGGCAACGTGTTCCCACTACTTAGGCTTCCGGCTTGAAACAAACTTAAGGAAAAATGGGCTTCATAAATTATTGGATGCCTCTTCTTCCTTTTTTGACCATAACAGCTCTGGAGAGATTCGAAAAATTATTGATGATAACGCAGCAGAAACACACAAAACAGTGGCCCATTTGATTCCGGACAACGTCACTGCTGTTATGACGCCGGTGTTAATGTTTGTGCTGATGTTTGCAATAGACTATCGCCTTGGTATTCTCCTGATTCTTACAACTGTGATTGGTGTTCTTCAGTATCGTAAAATGTCCGGTGGTACTGAATTTCTGTCTGGCTATTCAGCGGCGCTTCAAAAAATGAGTGCGGCAACAGTAGAATATGTCAGAGGAATGCAGATCATAAAAATCTTCGGTGTAACTGTACAGTATTACAAAACTCTGATTAACTCGATCAAAGAGTACAAACAGTACGTCTATCAGTATAGCCTCAGCTGTAAGAATCCCTACGTTGGATTCCAGGTTCTGTTCAACGTGTTTTATGCTTTTGCTGTACCAGCCGCAGTTGTATTCATCAGCTATGGAGAACCTGCTATGCTAATCCTGGCAAAGATTGTTTTCTTTGCTGTGTTCTCCGGAGCTGTATTTACTTCTTTCACATCGATCATGTTTACGGGGCAGGATAACTTTGGCGCACAAAATACGCTGAATCAGCTTGATGAGCTGACTACTTCTATGGATCAGGCAAAGCTTCCACATGGAAACGAAGAGACCTTCCAAGATTTCAATATTGAATTTCGTCATGTTGACTTTAAGTATGATGACAACTTCGTGCTGAAGGATTTCAGCCTGACACTTCATCAGAATAAAACTTATGCGCTCATCGGGTCTTCCGGGGGAGGAAAATCTACCATTGCAAAGCTGATTTCAGGTTTTTATCCTGTCGATGGCGGCGAAATTCTGATTGGTGGAAAGAACATTCAGAGTTATTCTGAAAAAGCTCTCATTCAGAACATCGCATTTGTTTTCCAGCGCAGTCAATTACTAAAGACCTCAATTTACGAAAATGTCCGAATCGGAAATCCTCAGGCAACACGGCAGCAGATTATGGATGCACTTGACGCAGCGAACTGCACATCCATCCTTGACAAATTCCCCCAGCGGGAGATGACCGTCATAGGGGCAAAGGGCGTATACCTTTCCGGTGGTGAGGTGCAAAGGATCGCCATTGCAAGGGCTATTCTAAAGAATGCGAATATCGTCATTATGGATGAGGCTTCTGCAGCTGCAGATCCGGAAAATGAATACGAGTTGCAGCAGGCTTTCCAAAAACTGATGAGGGGCAAAACAGTTATCATGATTGCACACAGGCTGTCCTCTATTCAGAATGTAGACCAGATCCTGTTTGTCCAGAATGGAAAAGTTGTGGAACAGGGAACCCACAATGAACTGATGGCCTGCAATGGACGTTATAAGGATTTTCAGGATGTATACTGCAAGGCAAATCAGTGGAGGTTGGCATGATGAAGACATATCTAAAAAGAGCCTTCCAGCTGAGTGATTCGGGTGTGAAGGGCCTTGCAAAATCAATCTGGTCATTCTTTCTCTATTATGTTTCTTTTGTACCGCCGATGATCTGTGTTTTTCTGTTTGCAGACAGGCTGTTGAATGGAAATGCCGGGAAACCGGTGGTATATCTCCTGTTTATGCTGGCAGCGACCCTGGTGATGTACTTAGTTATTAACTATAACTATAAAACGACCTATGATGAAACCTACCAGGAATCTGCAAATTTAAGAATTGATCTGGCGGAACAGCTTTCCAAACTGCCCCTATCCTATTTTTCAAAGCACAATTTGTCTGACCTTGCTCAAACAATCATGGCAGATGTGGCTTCGATTGAGCATGCTTTTGCGAACGCAGTGGCTAATTCCATAGGGTTTGCAATTTACTTTTTGGTTATCAGCGTAGCCCTTCTGATCATGAATTGGAAATTAGGTCTCTGTGTATTGCTTCCCGTTCTTACTTCTGCTTCGGTTCTTTTCCTGACAAAGAAACTGCAGGTCAGAGATGTAAATAAACATTATGATAAGTTGAGAGATATTTCCGAAAGCTTTCAGAATGCAATCGAACTGAATCAGGAAATTAAAAGCTATGGGTTGAAAGAAAAAGTAGAAGCTCAAATGGACCAGCAGTTGGATGAGTCAGAAAATCTTCAATGGAAAGCTCAGATCATCCAGACGATTCCTGTTACAATCGGCCAGACTTTATCTATTCTTCCTATTGGAATCACGGCGACTGTTGGCCTTTCAATGCTCGCCTCCGGTCAGGTAAGTATCCTGATTCTTCTGGGCTATATTATTATGGCGGCGAAACTCAGCGGGGCCATGGGTGGTGTTTTGCTCTATCTGACGGAAATCTTTTATTTGGACGCAAGAATTGCCCGGATTGGTGAAATCAAGAATCATGAACTTCAGGGTGGAGAAAAGGCAGTCCTTTCAGATTTCAATGTAGAAATAAAGGATGTTTGTTTTTCCTACCAGAAAGACACCCAGGTGATTCGCCATGCATCCTTTACGGCGGAGCAAGGACAGGTAACCGCATTGGTCGGTCCCAGCGGCTGCGGAAAAACAACAATGCTTAAGCTCATCAGCAGACTATATGATGCAGATTCCGGTACCGTTCAGATCGGAGGAACCGACATACGAGAAATTCACACTGATAGCTTGTTCAAGTATGTTTCCATTGTTTTTCAGGAAGTCATTCTATTTAATACTTCTATTATGGAAAATATTCGCCTTGGGCGGCTGGATGCTTCTGACGAAGAAGTAATACGAGCTGCAAAACTGGCTGGTTGCAATGAGTTTGTCAGCCGTCTGCCAGACACCTACCAGACAATAATCGGGGAAAATGGAGCCAAACTCTCCGGCGGAGAACGTCAGCGGCTGTCCATTGCCAGAGCAATCCTGAAGGATGCTCCAATTATCATTCTGGATGAGATTGCTGCATCGTTAGATGTGGAAACAGAAGTCCAGATACAGACTGGATTAAATCATTTGATTCAAGGCAAGACCGTGATTGTTATTTCACACAGACTGAAGTCTATTGAAAATGCAGATAAGATCGTCGTTATGAAAGCAGGTACGGTAGAAGCCTGCGGAAAACATGCTCATCTGCTGAAACAGTCGCCCACATATAGAAAGATGATTGAAAAGTCCAATCTGGCAGAGAAATTTAACTACTAAGCAGGTTACCCTTCAGATGCAGACCGCACTGTAGGGTAACATAAAGGCATTTGATTAACTATGTCTAACTGATTTCTGATGTGAGGAGGTGCATTATTTGAAGAAATATATTGGAAAAAGGATCCTTAGCTTCCTCATTGTGCTGGTAGGCGTCAGCATTCTAAGTTTTTTGTTGATTGCTTGGTCCGGAAAAGATCCTGCAGAAATTATTGCACACCGAGGCGTATCCAATCCTACGCCGGAACAGATTGAGATGATTCGGGTGGAAATGGGATTGGATCAACCTCTCCCTGTGCGATATATTCAGTGGCTTTCCGGAATGTTTACAGGAGAACTTGGGACTTCTTTGACCACTCATCAACCGATTGTAAAGGATCTGCACAAGTATCTGGCTACGACCACATCTCTTGTAGGGATGGCCATTCTATGGATTATCGTACTCACCGTTCCGATTAGTTTGCTCTGTGCCAGAAAGCGGAACCGCCTTTTCGATCAGGTTACCAGAGGCATTACTATCTGCGGTATTTGTATGCCAACTTTCTGGCTGGGATTCCTTCTTCTACTGTTCTTTGCGATTCATCTGAAATGGTTCAGTGTCTTACCAAGTCCAGGTTGGAGGGGCTTTTTACTACCTTCATTTGCCCTGGCGGTCCCCAGTTCGTGTTCACTCATCCGAATTATGCGTTCCTCTCTTCTGGCTGAATTATCTTCTGATTATGTTCGGTTTGCAAAAGCCCGTGGACTATCTGCCAACAGAATCCTGGTATGCCACATTCTGCGAAATGCCTTACCGCCTGTTGTTACAATTTTCTTTCAGCAATTCGGCTTTCTAATTGCCGGAGGGGCGGTAATAGAAAGTGTTTTTTCAATCAAGGGAATCGGAACTTATCTGGTGGACAGTGTGATTGCAGCAGATACGATTGCAGTTTCTACCTGTATAGTCGTCATTGCAGCAATTTTTGTCGTCGCAAATTTCATGGCAGACATAATCAACCGTCTGCTTTGTCCATGGATGGTGAGGGAAGAAAATGATACATAAGCTACTCAAAAGGCCGCAGGCAATCATCGGTCTGTGCCTGATTGCTATTGTGATTGTAATTGCGATTGCAGCACCTGCTTTTTCGCCTCACGACCCTGAATTGGTGAATTTATCGCAAAAGTATGCTCAGCCTGACGCAGAATACCCTCTTGGAACAGATCAATTGGGCAGGTGTACCTTATCAAGGCTGCTGTATGGAGCCAGATATTCCATCGGAATCAGTTTACCTGTGCTGCTGATTTTGTCTGTGATTGGTCTGATTGTCGGTACTTTTAGCGCCTGTGCTGGAAAAAAAGCAGACCATTTCATTACTATACTCTGTGATGTGTTTATTGCTTTTCCTTCTCTTATCATTGCTATTGCTGTTATAGGCGTTCTGGGGAACGGACTCCAAAACATTGCCGTTTCTGTTGTGATAGCGACCTGGGCTTGGTTTGTTCGTGTTGTCAGATCTTATTCCGTTCAAGAAATGGGTAAAGATTATATCCTGGCAGCCCGGATTTCTGGGTGCAATACAGGAAAGCTGGTCTTCAGACATCTGATTCCTAACATTCTGCCACAGTTTCTTGTGTATGTTTCCACTGGTGTCGCTTCTTCCATCATTATGGTTTCCAGCTTTGCTTTCCTCGGACTTGGCCTTCCCTCCGGCACACCGGAATGGGGTGCCATGTTAAATGATGCCAGGACAGCGCTTTACTCTCATCCGGAATTGCTAATCTATCCAGGCTTGTGCATCTTCGTAACGGCAGCAGGCTTCAATTTATTTGGAGAAGCACTCCGTGATATTCTGATGCCGGAGGAGGACAGCCTATGATGCCATCACTTATAATTGATCATTTAAGCATTAATCTTCGGCCAGGCACGGATAACTTGGTTTCTGAAATATCCTTTGCAATCAAAGAAGGAGAGTCTTTGATCTTGTTAGGCCAGTCAGGCAGCGGCAAAACAATGACCTGTAGTGCGGTGCTAAACTTATTGGACCCTAAAAAATTTAAGGTGTCGGGTTCCGTTTTCTTCGGCGAGACTGATCTTTTGAATTCGTCAGAAAAGCAGAGACGAGGAATATACGGAAACCAGATTGTCTATATCCCGCAAAATCCAATGACTGCATTGGACCCTTCTATGCGTATTGGCAGACAGATGGATGAAACGCTACGGCTTCATTCCGACAAATCCCGCCAGCAGCGTTACAACTATATTCTGCGGCTTCTGCATGATGTAGGCTTAGATGATCCTGACAGGGTATACAGAGCATACCCCCATATGCTTTCCGGAGGAATGCTTCAGCGTGTCATTATCGCAATGGCTATGATGCTTGATGCAAAATTCGTGCTTGCCGATGAGCCAACAACTGCTTTGGATGTGATTCACAGAAATGGAATCATAGATTTATTTTCGCAGATGAAAGCAAACGGTGTTGGGATTCTTATGGTAACTCATGATTTCGCAACAGCTCTTCAATTAGGTGGAAACATATTGGTGATGAAGGAAGGAAAAATTATAGAATCCGGTGAAGTTCAATCTGTCTTCGATCATACCACAGAACCTTATACAAGGTCGCTGATTGAAGCTTACTCCCTTTCCTATGCTTTCACGAAAGGGGCGGAATCATGATTAAAGTCAACAACCTATCAAAAGAATTTCACGAACAAGGCACAAGCAACGAGCTTCTGGCCGTTGATCATGTAGATTTTACTATTCAGAATGGTTCATTTTGCGCTTTGGTAGGAGAAAGCGGATCTGGTAAAAGCACTTTGGCTCAGCTCATGTGCGGTCTTCTGGTTCCATCTTCTGGAGAGGTACTGTTTGAAGGAAAAAACATTTCCCTCTGCCGGGGCAAGCAAAAGCAGGTACTGCAATCTAAAATACAGCTGATTCTTCAGGATGGCAAGGGAGCAATGGACCCTCGCTTTACGGTATATCAAATCATTGCAGAGCCAATTCGCAATTTCAGAAAACTCAGCAAAAAGGAAGAAGAACGGGAAATCAATGATCTTCTTACCATGATGGAGCTTCCCGAAGAGATCAAGCTGCGAAAAGCTCATGAGCTATCCGGTGGACAACAAAAACGTGTATGTATTGCAAGAGCGTTAGCGGCTCAACCGGATGTGTTGATTTTTGATGAAGCAGTCAGTGGGCTGGATGTCCTGGTTCGTAAACATATTCTTGATTTGCTGAAGCGACTCCATCAGGAGCGAAAAATGACTTGCTTTTTCATTACCCATGACCTGGACGTTGCGCTATATCTTGCAGACCGTGTAATGGTGATGCGCTGCGGTAAGATTATCGAAGACCGTACATTTCACGGTTCGACAGACTGCTTTACACATCCGTATACCAAGCTTCTGCTGCATTCTATTGCTCCATATTTGGGTTAAACCATTCAATAAATACGTATACCCTGCTGAAAAGCATGATATAACAATAAATAAAGGAGATTTTGTACATGAAACTGAAAAAACTTTTAGCTTTCGGACTCGCACTTGTGATGTGCCTTGCTATGGCAGCTTGCGGCGCGAACCCTGACGAGAAACCGGAGGAATCCACCTCTCAGACCGATGCAGAGCCGGTCTCAATCACTGTCACCGAGAATTGGGACTTTTCTGTAGGCTTCTATCCTGTCATCACGCCTATGGTATCCAGCACTTATGGTGCCGGATTCTGGAGTCGTAATTTTTACAACACTCTGGTAAGCTACGATGATAACGGGAAGATTCAGGGCGAGTTGGCTGAAACCTGGGAAATCAGTGATGACGGCAAGACTTACACCTTCCATCTGCGTGATGGTGTCAAATTTTCTGACGGTACTCCTCTGACTTCCGAGGCAGTAAAGATGACCCTTGAAGCAGTAGTAACCAATCTGGGGCCCCAGAATGGTGCCTTCGGTAAGCTCACTACTTTGTTTGACAAGCTGGAAACCCCGGATGAAAAAACCTTTGTAATGACTTTGAAGACCCCTTATTACGCTGCTCTTGACAATCTGACCATGGCGCTGCCTTTTGGTATTGTGAATCCCGCAGCCTTTGAAGGCGGCGTAGAAAAGGCTTACGAGAATTGCGTGAGTGCAACTATGGGTACTGGTCCCTATATGTTTGACCGGGTCGAGGGAGATACCTATACCTTTATCCGCAATCCCTACTACTGGGGCGAAGCTCCTGAAGTGGACGAGTTCAAAGTCAAAGTGATTCCTGATAATGCTGCAAAAATTCTTGCTCTGCGCAACGGCGAAATCGATGCGATTCTCGGCTCCAGCAGACTTAGCGCAGAAGGCTACACGGAAATTTCCCAGGATGCCGCTTTCGGTCATGCCATGGATGACAGCACCAACCAAACTCGTTATCTGGGTATGAACCTGAATAAGGCTCCCTTTAATGATCCTCTTGTAAGGGAAGCAGTATCCTACGCTGTTAATCAGCAGGAGTTGGAAACCTCTGTTTTCGATGGCCTGGAGACTGCTGCCGAAACCCTCTTTACGAATGAAAAGCCCAACTGCGGTGTGGAGGTTAAGACCTATCCTACCGACATGGAAAAGGCAAAGCAGCTCATGAAGGAAGCCGGCTATGAGGATACCAATGATGACGGTATCCTGGAGAAGGACGGAACTTCTCTCGCCATTCATTTCAACTATTCTCAGAGCCTTGCAAGTGTTGACAATGCAGTTCTTTCTATTGCAGCTTCTCTTAAAGAACTCGGCTTCGATGTTACTATTGATGCAGTAGACATGAACACCTGGTATGGAGCCTTGATGGCTGGCGAATATGATCTGACCTTCTACAATACTGCTGGCGGTTCCTTTGACCCTGCAACAGATATGAGCAATATGGCTCCTGGCGCTATGGGTGATCCGATCCTCTGCCAGTTCTCTGCTTTCTTTGAGAATCCTGAAATTTTCGCAGAATTGGACTCCACTTCTGATTCTCAGCGTGTGCAGGAAATCTATGGAATGATTCTGAATGGTATTGCAGATCAGAATCTTCTGGTGCCTGTAACCGGCACTCACGATCTGGCTCTGTGGAATACTGATAAGATAACTGGCTATGACTTCTACACAGATGCCAGCTACGTAGACATTGCATCTGTTCATGTGAAATAATGTCCAGCAGTGTGGCTGAGGCGGTTACAAAAGAAAGACTTCATTCTTCAGGAGAAGACTATCTAAAAGCCATATTTATTCTTGAAGCGCAACATGGTTCAGTTCGTTCAGTAGAGGTTGCTGAGTACATGAATGTATCTAAAGCGAGCGTTAATCACGCAGTTAGGCACACGCGAAATCAGGCACATTATTTTGAATAATCAGGTTGTCAACTCATTCAGGGCGCTCCATTCACTCAAACACACCGTGCCAAAATCACACAAAAATATTGCCATACATATGGTAGATCACATTAGAAGATTGGGCGTTTTCCCAGCTAACTACGCATTAGATTTAGGCGAATTTATTGACAGCAACGGTAATTCGTATATAGACATTGTAGAGTTAAATCCCATATCATGTTCTATGTGCTATGTAAATAATAGCATCTATGCTGATGTGGTTCCTGAGATTGGCGAATGTCAGCGCCAACTAATGATGGGTGCTGAGTTTTGCTACGATGCCATCGCAAATCCAAAGGATTACGATATGCTGAGAATATCCAATAAGAGTTATACTTATACTTCGGATAACCAATACGCTCTTTTATAGTTTGCATATCATAGAGGGTTTTAGAGCAATTCTGGAAGTGACGCTTGTTTCTTTCTCTGTGTTAAATCTCCGATAGAGTGAGTCCTTCTGGGAGGTCCATCATGAACCTCCCCTGGGTTCAGCAAATGGGGGGCTGTTGCACAAGCCCCAACAAAAAGACCAGAGTTATTTAGCCAAAAGGCTTTACAGCTCTGGTCTTTTGCTTTAACGTTAACAGTGCAAAAATGAAACGGATAAAGCAAGAACAGCATATCGAAATTGAGGAGAAAAGTCAACAGTTAAAATTTCGAATGCAGACAGAAATTCAAATCGACAAACATCATGCGCTCTGTCAGGCAAGCGACCAGCTTGAGGAACTGGACTATACAAAATTGTATTTCGCTTATTCGGGAATCCGAAAATCGCAGATCGAGCCGCGTGTGTTATTCAAAGTGCTGGTATGCGCCTACATATATGCAAAGGAAACACGGACAGAAGTACGAGAAGGTCGTTGCGGATTCCGGTTATGAAAGTCTTGCCACTACCGCTGGCTCGAAGAAAATGGGCAGACCGCTTTCATTAAGCCTAACAATTACGAATCTGGTCAGAAGCATTCCTTTAAGGCTCAGATCGGCAGAATGGAAAACATGGGCTACTACAAACCGGATGACTGCTTTATCTGCAAGAATGGCAGACATCTGGACTATGTTTCAAAATATACTTCTCACGCCAAAGATGGTACAGAGCGAGAAATCTCTGTTTACCGTTGTGAAGACTGCTCGGATTGTCCTTACCGTTCTGTCTGCTGCAAGGCAAAAGAGGAGAACAGAAGAAAAGAGATTTCCGTCTGCTGGGAATTCCAGAAAATGCGCCAGCAGTCTTACCGGAATATTACCACCGAAGAGGGAAAACTGCTTCGGTGCAACCGTTCCATCCAGGTGGAAGGAGCTTTCGGACAGCTCAAGCACAACCGCAGCTTCAAACGCTTCCTGACCGGTGGGAATATTAAGGTTCTGGCAGAACTGCTCTTTCTGGGGCTTTCTCAGAACATTGCACATTTCGTTTCCAAGTGCAACAGCAGCTTACAGAAACAGCATCTCATCCAGCCAAAAGCCTACCTGAAATTCTGATTTTCTGAAAATCGAAAAAGCAGACTCTTCCAAAGACTTCTAAAAGTCGGAAGGGTCTATTTTTGCCGACTGAGTTTTCAACATTTTACTCGTTTGACGCTTGTTTTCCACATTTTTACGCCGAGAGATATATAAAAAGGGCTGCTGCACTGGCTTTCTTCCTTGTGCAACAGCCCCTTTAAGAAGGTGAATTACGCTTTCCACAGACTGTGGAGGTTGCAGTAGGCGTAGACCGCCTCGACCTCATCGCCCTCGCAGAGAGCGAAGCAGACCTCCGGCTTTTCGCCGGGATGCAGTTCCTTACGCTGATTGCCCTGCTTGGTCTGGAGAGATACCCATTCGATGTAGTGCTCCGGCAGCATGGGGTGCTCCACGGAGCCGACCTTGACATGGACGATGCCGTTTTCCACCGTCCAGACAGGGACGTGCTTTTCCACGGCGGCATCGGTGGTGCCGGGAACGATCTCGCTCATCGGCTCGCCGCAGCAGACAACAGGGACGCCTGCGTCCTTAACTTTGGCAATGATGTTACCGCAATGCTTGCAAATGTAAAACTTCTGCTCCATGATAATTCTCCTTTTCTTTCTTTAATAGTTTTCTGCGTGAATTTCAAAATAGCTCTGGG
>OWKP01001117.1_pt1 | contig 17666 bp, 16 predicted proteins | sample 1732991 | NCBI WGS metagenome assembly OWKP01 (sample SAMN05065777, study PRJEB22554) | human gut metagenome | biome: ENVO:2100002; feature: ENVO:00000062; material: ENVO:00002003 | host: Homo sapiens | place: USA
CGGGCGTAAGAGATTTGAAGGGAGCTGTCCTTAGTACGAGAGGACCGGGATGGACGTACCTCTGGTGCACCAGTTGTCCTGCCAAGGGCATAGCTGGGTAGCTATGTACGGACGAGATAAACGCTGAAAGCATCTAAGCGTGAAACTCCCCCTAAGATGAGATCTCTCATCCTTCAAGGAGTAAGGACCCAGAAAGACGATCTGGTTGATAGGCCGAAGGTGGAAGCGCAGTAATGTGTGGAGCTGATCGGTACTAATAGTCCGAGGGCTTGACCTACGAATGAAGCAGGCAAGGCCTTGAGAGGAGCTTTGAAGTTACATTGTTCGGTTTTGAAGGTTCGATTTGAAGACATGCACCTTTAGCTCAGCTGGTAGAGCACCTGACTCTTAATCAGGGTGTCCAGGGTTCGAGTCCCTGAAGGTGTACCATCCCACTGGATGGGAGCACCATCCAGTGGGGACCCCACGACGCAAGGCATGGCCCGTTGGTCAAGTGGTTAAGACAGCGGCCTCTCACGCCGTTAACATCGGTTCGAATCCGGTACGGGTCACCATTTTCCGAACTTGATAAATGAATAAAGGTTTGTTACTGTAGAGATGCAGTTGCAATACAGCAGTTGGTGCTGATTAGGGCGAGGGTCCACCCGTTCCCATCCCGAACACGGAAGTTAAGCTCGCTTCTGCCGACAATACTTGGCTGGAGACGGCCCGGAAAGATAGGTAGCGCCAACATGGAGAGAAGCCACTCAAGAGAGTGGCTTCTTTTTTTATATTCATAGCTGCGGGAGTGCAATTCACTGTTCGAAATCCGCGACAATACGTTACAATACCCCTATCAAGAGAGATAGGGGTATTTTTATTATGGAACATTTATATGACTGACAAGATGGTCGAAGCCTATTTGAAAGCCCTCGAAAGCGAAGAACGTGCCGCAGCGACGATCGAAAAATATCGCCGTGCTTTACTAAGCTTTGCAGCCTTTTTGAGCGGCGCGGCGGTCACACCGGAGATGATCCGCCTTTGGAAAGACGATCTGCGCGCAAGTAACTACGTGCCGTCGACGATCAACACTTATCTGGCTGCGCTGAACGGATTCTTCCGTTTCTGCGGCTGGGCAGATTGCCGCGCGCGGTTTCTGAAAATCCAGCGCCATCTGTTCAGGGACAGCAAGCAGGAATTGACGCGAGGGGAATACGAGAGGTTGGTCGCTGCGGCGGAGGCCACGGGCGACCGCGCCCTCGCGCTCCTGATGGAGACCATCTGCTCCACCGGCATTCGCGTCAGCGAGGTGCAGTATATCACCGTCGAAGCGGCGAAAAACGGCAAGAACGAAATTGCTTTGAAAGGTAAAATCCGTACCATTCTGCTGCCTGTCAAGCTCTGCCGCAAGCTGCTCAAGTTTGCCGCGCAGCAAAAAACCGCCTCCAGCGCGATCTTTCGCGCCAAAAGCGGCAAACCCATGTCTCGGTATCAGATTTGGTCGAAGATGAAGAAGCTGTGCGCCCGCGCGGGCGTCGACGCAGGGAAAGTTTTCCCTCACAATCTGCGCCACCTGTTCGCGACGGCATTTTATCGCGCATACAAGGATATCGTCAAGCTGGCGGATGTTTTCGGGCATTCGAGCATCGAAACGACGCGCATTTACCTTGTTACGAGCATGGCGGAGCATCGGCGTCAGCTCGAACAGCTAAAACTTGTATCATAAAAACGGAATCTATATTCTGTTGCGCAAAAATGCCAAAGCGAATACAGTTACCACTATATTCACAACTAAAGCGCATGCAGAGATCGAGCTGTCTGCGCCCGAGAACGCTCAAATGGGTGCAGAGGCACAAGCATACAGTGCGTTTTCCCCTGTAAACTCCATAATTTATATTTGGAATCATAATTTCCCTAGCCTTTGTCGGAAGATTGTGCTATATTCTGCTACGAGTAAAGGAAACGATAAGATCGTTTCGCTTCCTTTGCATATACGGAATATAGATTCCGTTCTCAAAATCTCATATTTTGGCAAAACCGCCGAAGGGCGGCGACGCAAAGCCAGATGGGTCTAACGTCTCTCCGAATGGAGAACACGCTATGACAGCCGGTTGCACCCTTACTGATGTATTCGCTTGTCACTGCTCCGTCCGGCTTTGCTGGAACGGAGCTTTTTTCATGAGAGGGTGGCTGACGATCCGACGAACATTTCGAGCGTTTTGTGCGGAACAGGGAAAGACTGCTTTGCTTGCCCAGTGGGATATTGAGCGAAATTTACCACTCACGCCGGATGATGTGACTTTCGGCAGCCACAAAAGAGTCTGGTGGACATGTCCGAACGGCCACTCATGGCAGGCCATGGTTTACACCCGCAGCGAGGGCACAGGTTGCCCCTACTGCACGGGCCGCAAGGCTTCACCCGAGCAGAACAGCCTGACAAAGCAGTTTCCCGCGCTGGCGGCAGAATGGGATGACGAAAAGAACGCACCCCTGACGCCGCAGGATGTGACGCCCGGCAGCCACAAGCTCATCTGGTGGAGATGCCCGAAAGGGCATTCCTACCGTTCTGCCGTCAAGACGCGGGTGCAGGGCAGCGGTTGTCCATACTGCGCGGGAAAGAACGTCCTGCCAGAGGAAACCTCCCTTGCGGCTGAGTGTCCGACGATCGCGAAAGAATGGGATGCGGCAAAAAACGTGCCTCTTTTGCCTACGCAGGTGATCTCCGGCACAAGGCGCAAAGTCTGGTGGCGCTGTCCGAAAGGCCATTCGTGGCGCGCAGCGGTGTATTCGAGGACGACCCTCGGCACGGGCTGTCCGGTCTGCACCGGACGGCAGGCGTTGGCCGGTGAAAACGATCTTGCGACGCTGTATCCCGACATTGCCGCGCAGTGGGACGGGATGAAAAACGGTGCACTCCGACCGAACAATGTGACTGCGGGCTCGAACCGCCGCGTGTGGTGGAAGTGCGAAAAAGGCCATTCCTATCGTGCGATGATTGCGCAGCGCGTGCAGCGCCGAGACGGTTGTCCCTACTGCGCCAACCGAAAGGTGCTGCCGGGGTTCAACGACCTTGCGACCGTTCAGCCGCTGGTGGCGAAGCAGTGGCACGAGACCCTCAACGGCGCGCTGACACCAGAGATGGTTACAGCTGGCAGCCACAAAAAAGCGTGGTGGCAGTGCTCTTACGGCCATGTCTGGAAAGCCAACATCTACTCGCGCGCAGGCGTGCAGCAGTGCGGCTGACCCGTCTGCGCCGGAAAGACCAGACGCAAAACCAAGTAAACCCAGCCCGAGGAGGCGGGCAAAAGATAGAGAATCTTAGGAGGTAATGGAATGAAACGGCGATTATTGGCAGGCGTATTAACGCTTGTCATGATGCTGAGCCTGCTGCCAACGGTAGCTTGGGCAAGGAATGATGAGGGCATTGATGCTGATTCGGTAGAAATGTATTCCTCTGATGATGTAGTGACATCGGGGCCGATAACCATTTGGACGGACAAAATAGTCCAAATTACCGTTCCCGAGGGGGACGCAGTCAGAAGCTCGAACGAAGCTATTGTTAGTGTTACGCAAGATGGCACGCTGACCGGCGGCAGAAAAGAGGGACGCGCAGAGGTCACTGCGGGAGAGTCTACCTGGGTCGTTTATAACTACGCCAGCGAAGCGGAGTATAACTATTTATACTCGCTGTTCCACGGGAAAACAATCTCCGTGATGGGCGACAGCATTTCGACGATCAAGGACAAAATTCCCAGCGGTAATGCTCTGTATTATGATAATACTACTGGCAAAGAGATGACTTTTGAGCGCAATTACTGGGGTGACATCATCACCCGCTTTGGCGCGGTAGAGGGCATTGATGAGGCATGGAGTGGAAGCACCATCGGTTCTAAAGCTGCTTCTATGGCAAGCAAGGATAGAATCAACAAGCTTGACGATAATGGCACGCCGGATGTGATCCTGTACTATGGCGGCAGCAACCCTGACAGCTCGGTTGGTACGTTTGATCCCGATGCAGACTATGCGAAGACTGTCGATTGGGCGCAGTCCTATTCGGATACAGCGAGCGCCTACGCGGCTTCTCTGCAGCGCATGAAGGAAACCTATCCGGATGCTGAGATTATCGCAATTATTCCCTATTATGAGCAAAATAATATTCCTAAACAGGCGGAAGTGATCGAGCAGATTGCAAAGCACTACGATATCACGACAATCGACCTGCGGGAGCTTCGGAATCAGGAAGGCATTTCTCCGAATAACGCGCTCCACCCTAATATGGATGGTCACAGCCAGATCGCGGCCTACATCTGCCAGCAGCTCTATGAGCAGCAGGCAGTGACTCCGAATGAGAAGACCGTCACCTATAATGCCAACGGCGGTAGCTTCAAAAACGGCAGTGATTCCCATCAAGCAGTCCGTGACAGCCAAGCTGCCGAAGGCCACCCGCGCAGGCTACGCCTTTGTGGGCTGGTTCGATCGGGCTGCTGGCGGGAACAAGATTGCATCCGCTCTGGACACGGTGATTCCCTCTGGCATGCAGGACGACCTTAACGGTACGACCCTGTATGCGCATTGGACACACACCTTTACGTGGAACTTCAACAGCGATATGAACGCTGTTGATGCGGATGGCAATGTTATCATCACTGTGAGTGATAAACATGGCAGCACCACGTTGAACGATGACAACACAGTGAAGTTCAATGATTATCAGGGTAAACTGAGCACTCCATTCACTCTTGACCCGACGCAGAATTGGTGTGTCGAGTGGAAAGAAAAGAATCAGGCAAAAGAGAATATGCTCTTCAGCTCTACTGCAACGAGAGAAAAGGGTATGACCTATATTTTCCTGTATGAGCCGAGCATCTATATGGGTACATATGATGTTACAAATAACAAAACAGATTACATCAACTTTGGCGGTCCTGCATATCAGAAAGAGCCAACCTCCAATGAGTATTCTGTTGTCAAACTGGAGAATAACTATGATAAAGCTACCGAAACGAGCCTTGTGACTCTTTCTGTTGATGGTGAGCAGGTGTTTGCCAAACTGAACACGCAGGGCAGATACGGAAGCCATGGATCTTCGTTGACTGCAAGTGACTATGAGCAGTATGCTTTGGAGAAGCTCAACTTTACATTTAATTACCTCGGCGGTAACAGAGACGGCGGCGATACTCCTGCTTGGAAGCTTTCCAACACCTTTGACTACATCAAGGTGACGCTGGGTGACGACCATACCCACACATATGGCACGACCTATTCCAGCGACAGCACCGGTCATTGGAAGACCTGCACTGAGTGCGGTGCAAACGGTGAATTTTCGGAGCACACCGGCGGTACTGCCACCTGTACTGCAAAGGCGGTTTGTGAAACCTGTGATCAGCCGTATGGCGAATTAGGCGCTCATAAGCTGACCAAGACCGATGCCAAGGCTGCCACCTGCACCGAGGCCGGCAACGAGGCCTACTGGACCTGCTCCGGCTGCGGCAAGTACTTCTCCGACGAAAACGGAATCAACGAGATTGAGAAGGACAGCTGGGTGCTCAAGACCCTCGGCCACGATATGACCAAGACCGATGCCAAGGCCGCGACCTGCACGGAAGACGGCAACAACGAGTACTACACCTGCTCCAGATGCGGTGGAGTCTTCAAGGACGAGGCTGGTACGCAGGCAACCACCGTTGAGGCGGAGACGCTGAAGAAACTCGGTCACGACTGGTCCAACAAGGACGGCATCTGCGCGGTTTGCCACACCAAGTGCGACCGGGTGCACAAGCCCGGCACGACCTGCTCTGTCTGCCACAAGTACACGAGCTATCCTTACGTTCCCGGCGCGCCGACCTATCCCGCGACCGCTCCCGCTGCTCCCAACGGCACGGTGACCGTTTCCCCGGCCAACGCCTCCAAGAGCGCGAATGTGACCGTCACGGTGAAGCCCAACGATGGCTATGTTCTTGAGACCCTGACCGTCACCGACAAGAACGGCGACGAGCTCAAGCTCACGGACAAGGGCAACGGCAAGTACACCTTTACCATGCCCGGCAGTAAGGTCGAGGTCAAGGCGACCTTTATGGAAGATAACAGCGTCTTCAACTTCTTCTACGACGTGCCCAACGACGCGTTCTTCTATGAGGCCGTCAAGTGGGCGGTCAAAAGCGGCGTGACGAACGGCCTGTCCGACACGATGTTTGGTCCCTATGAGTCCTGCACGCGTGCGCAGATCGTGACGTTCCTGTGGCGTGCCGCAGGCAGCCCCGAGCCGAAGACGATGAGCAGCTTCACGGATGTTCCCGCGAGCACTTACTATGCCAAGGCTGTCGCTTGGGCGATTGAGAACGGCATCACGAACGGCATGACCGAGACGACCTTTGCGCCCGACGCGACCTGCACGCGCGGCCAGATTGTGACGTTCCTGTACCGCGCCCTCAAGGGCACCGCGAGCGGCAGCACGAACTTCACCGATGTGAAGTCCGACACGTTCTACGCTGATGCGATTAACTGGGCGGTTGCGAATAACGTGACGAACGGTACTTCCAACACGATGTTCAGCCCCAACGCGGACTGTACACGTGCGGAGATTGTGACGTTCCTGTATCGCGCCTATCAGGGCAAGTAAATCCAACTAAAAAAAGCGGCGGTTCATCAGAACCGCTGCTTTTTTGCGCCGCATTGACAAGCGCTCCCGCCCTCGGTATACTATGACCAAAAGCAAGACGGCAGTCAAAAATGCAGACGAGTTTGAGAGATTAAACTCGAAAAGGGGAGAGCAAATGAAGTATCTTGGAAAGCCTGCGGGCATGTGGGCGCTGTTTGCCGGATCGTTTGAAAAGCACCTGACGGTCGAATTCGACCTGACCGCGGAGCAGGCGAAGGACGTTGCGGCGCGTGCCAAAAAGAAATATCGCGAGATCATCGCGAAGCTGCCGGAATTTGACAAGCGCGACCGCTTCGAAATGAACATCGTCAACTGCGCGATGCTCGCCGCGTTTATCCTGTGCATGCCGCAGCGGCCGGACATCAAAACGCTGACGGACTACTACGCCGCGGCGATGATGACGCCTACGATGAAGGCTTTCTGCCGCGCGAGCGGAAAGAAAAAGTTCACGCCCAAGGACATCGAGGGCATGAAGGCGACGGCGAAGCTGCGCGCGGGCGATCGCAACCCCTATTCGTGGAACATGGACTTTTTCGAGTACGAGGACGGCAGCGGCTACGAGGCGCGCTTCACGACCTGCGGCATCTGCACGCTGATGCAGGTGTTGGGGCTCTACGATCTGACGCCCGCGCTGTGCCATCTCGACTACACGATGAGCGACGCGGGCGGCGCGTCGGATTTCGTGCGCGAGTACACGCTCGCCTCCGGCGGCCCCTACTGCGACTGCGGGTATCACAAAAAGCAGTGAAAAAACAAAAAGGATGCGTCTTTCGATGCATCCTTTTTCCTTTATGTAGGGGACTCAATCTTCATTGTAGGCATCCGAGGCCTTGATGCGCTGGTACATGTCCTGCATCTGGCGGTCGATCTCAGCGATCTTGCCCGCGCATTCGAACATCTCCTCGTTGATGCCCTCGGGCAGCTTCGTTTTGTCGACCTTGTAGCGGATATCGTGCTCAAGGCTCGCCCAGAAGTCCATGGCGATCGTGCGCAGCTGGATCTCCGCCACGACGTATTCCGTCCGGTCGGAGAGGTAGACGGGCACCTTGATGTCCATGTGCAGCGAGCGGTAGCCGTTGTAGTTCGGCGTCTGGATGTAGTCCTGCTTTTTGACGATCTCCACATCCGTCTGCCGCGCCAGCATCTCGCCCACGCGGTAGACATCGTCGATGTAGCTGCAAACGACGCGCACGCCCGCGATGTCGTTGATGTTTTTTCGCGCGGACTCGATCGAGAGCGGCAGGCCGCGCTTGATGAGCTTGGCGACGATGCTCGATTGCGATTTGACGCGCCCGTCGATGTGATGAATGGGATTGCGTGCATAAAGAACATTGAATTCACTGTTGAGAATATTGAATTTCAACGTGAGCTGCCGAACCGCCGCGTCATAGAGATTCTGCATGACAAGAAAGTCATGCGGATCTTCGCAGAGTGCGGCGCCGTTCCCCGTTCGATTCATTCTGAGCCTTCCTTTCCATCGGAAGCGTCAACGCCCGCCCGATGAGCTTTTGTTCCTTTCAGTATAGCAGACGATCACCGCCGCGCCAAGGGGAGAAATGCTGATTTTCCGCAAAAGTCTGCGCGAAAAAAGCAGCGGGCGGGAGAAACTACCAAGCGACGGGCAAAAGAACTTGCAATGCAGCGCAAGCCATTCTATAATTAACCTGAAAGGATATGCACAGCGTTCGGCACTTCCGCTCCGGTGGCAGAGCGAACGCGCGGAAGGTGCAGAAAAGAACAATGGATAAAAAAGGAAAACAGCAATTTCTTCTGGTCGCGTTCGGCGTGGCGCTCTATGCCGCGCTGATGAATCTCAACGAAGTCGCGGCGTTTCTCACGAGGCTCGCTACCCTCTTCACGCCGGTGATCATAGGGTTATTGATGGCGTTTGTCCTCAGTGTGCCGATGCAGGGCATCGCAGGACGTTTGACGCGCCTGATGCCAAAGGCAAAGGAAAAACACATTGACCTTCTCAGCCTGCTGCTGACACTTTTGTGCGTGGTCATCGTCGTGGTACTGCTGTGCGTTCTGGCGCTGCCGCAGCTTGCCGCGTCGCTCAAGAGCATCGGTACACTGGTCAGGGAGAACTGGCCGGACTGGGCGCGCCTTCTCTCGGATCACGGCGTGGATACAAGCGAGCTCACCGATCGCATCGCCGCGCTCGATTGGAAAACGGTGCTGGAAAAGGCGCTCACCGGCGCCGGCGCGCTGATCGACTCGGTGGTGGATCTTGCCGGTACCACAGTCTCGGCGGTGGCCAACGTCACCTTTGCCATCGTCATCATGTTTTATGTGCTGCTCGACCGGCGCAGCCTTGCTAAACAGAGCCGCAGACTCCTCTACGCCAACCTGAGCGAGCGAAAGGCCGATCAGGTCTGCCGCATCGCGCGCCTGACGCACACCACCTACGCCCGTTTCCTGTCCGGGCAGTGCGTGGAGGTCGTGATCCTCGGCACGATGATCTTTCTCGCGTTCTCCCTGTGCGGCATTCCCTACGCGGGGCTGACCGCTGCGCTGACGGCGGCCTTCGCCTTTGTTCCCTACATCGGCGCGCTGGCCTCCTGCGCAATCGGCGTACTGCTGACGCTGCTTGCCCAGCCGGAGAAGGCGCTGCTGTGCCTGATCGTCTATCAGGCGGTGCAGTTCACGGAAAATCAGTTCATCTACCCGCATGTGGTTGGCAGCAGCGTGGGGCTTGCGCCGCTGTGGACGCTCCTTGCGGCATTGCTTGGCGGCAAGCTCTTCGGCCTTGTCGGTATTGTGTTTTTCATTCCCCTCACGGCGGTAGTACTCCAGCTCGTACATGAGCACACCGCACAGCAGCTTTCGGAAAAGAAACTCGACCGCGAGGATCTGATCGAATAACAAAAAAGGACGACAGCTAAAAATAGCTGTCGTCCTTTTTTGTGCGGTCACGACTGCGCCATGCGCTCGAGGAGCTGGAAGGCCTCTTCGAGCTTGGGGTCGATATGGTCGGTCTGCAAAGCCTCGCGCACGCAGCCTTCGATGTGCGCGCGCATGATCTGCTGGTTGGCGCTTTTGAGGAGCGACTGCGTGGCGAGAAGCTGGTTGGAGATGTCCACGCAGTAGCGGTCGTCGTCGATCATCTGCAAAATGCCGTCGAGTTGGCCGCGGGCAATTTTCAGCTTGCGGCGGACGGAATCACGATCGGCTCTCATGGCCTTAGCGGATGGAGACGGCCTGATAGCCCGCCTCATCCACGGCGGCCTTGAGCGCCGCGTCGGTTACGCTGCCGTCCACGCTGACGGTGGCGGACTTGCTCTCAAGATCGACCTTTGCCTCCTTCACGCCGGGGACGGCGGAAAGCGCCTGCTGAACGTGATTCACGCAATGCATGCAGGCCATGCCCTCAATGCTGATGACTTTTTCCATGTTTGTTTCTCCTTTTTCATTACTTGCCATAATTTCCTTGCTTGCTATCTCCACTCCGCGATCCGACGGAGAAGAAACCGTTTTGGGTGCCGCTGCCGCCGTGTGCTTGGCCTTGAACCAGCGCAGGCGCAGCGCATTGCTCACCACAAACACCGAGCTGAAGCTCATCGCGAGCGCGCCGAGCATCGGGTTCATCTTGAGCTGGAAGGCGGGGTAGAACACGCCCGCCGCGATGGGAATGCCGATGGCGTTGTAGAAGAACGCCCAGAAGAGGTTTTCCTTGATGTTGCGGATGACCGCGCGGCTCAACTGCACGGCGGTCGAGACGTCGAGAAGGTCACTGCGCATCAGCACAATATCCGCCGACTCGATGGCGACGTCCGTACCGGCGCCGATGGCAATGCCGACGTCTGCGCGCGCAAGGGCGGGCGCATCGTTGATGCCGTCACCGACCATGGCGACCTTCTTGCCGCCCTCCTGTAAGCGGCGGATCTCGCGTTCCTTATCCTGCGGCAGCACCTCGGCCACGACGCGGTCCACGCCGACCTGACGGCGGATGGCCTCGGCGGTCTTGGCGTTGTCGCCCGTGAGCATGACGACTTCAATGCCCATGCTCGAGAGCTCGGCGATGGCCTGCGCGCTCGTGGGCTTGACGACATCGGCTACGGCGATGAGGCCGATGAGCTTGCCGTCCAGCGCAAAGTAGAGCGGCGTCTTGCCGTCCTCAGCCAGCGCTTCGCCTTGTGCGAGCAGCTCACTGTTTTCGATGCGGTTTGCTTCCATCATGCGGCGGTTGCCGGCAAGGCAGAGCTGGCCCTCGACCTCGCCGCGGATGCCCTGACCGGGGATCTGCTCAAATTTGTCGACGGACAGGAACGTGAGCGATTCCTTCTCCGCCTCGGCCACGATGGCCTCGGAAAGCGGATGCTCGGAGAGCTTTTCGAGCGACGCGGCGACGGAGAGAAGTTTGTCCCTGCCGATGCCGCCGTCGACGACGTCGGTGACGACGGGCTTGCCCTGCGTGATGGTGCCGGTCTTGTCGAGCACGACGGTGTTGACGCTGTGCGTCGTCTCAAGCGCTTCGGCAGACTTGATGAGGATGCCGTTCACCGCGCCGCGGCCCGTGCCGACCATGATGGCCGTCGGCGTGGCGAGACCCAGCGCGCAGGGGCAGCTGATGACGAGAACGGAAATACCGATGGACAGCGCAAATTCCACGCTGTGGCCCGTCAGCAGCCATGCTGCCGTTGCGATGACGGCGATCGTGATGACGACGGGGACGAACACGCCGCTGACCTTATCGGCGAGCTTGGCGATGGGCGCTTTGGAACTCGTGGCCTCGTCCACAAGGCGTACGATCTTGGAAAGGGCGGTATCGTCGCCGACTTTGGTCGCGCGCATCTTGAAATAGCCGGATTTGTTGATGGTCGCGCCGATGACGCTGTCTCCCGCCTGCTTTTCGACGGGGATGCTCTCGCCCGTCAGCGCGGATTCGTCGACCGAGGACGTTCCCTCGAGCACGACGCCGTCGACGGGGACGCTCTCGCCCGCCTTGACGATCAGCACGTCGCCGAGTTGGACCTCCTCGACGGGGATGACGCTCTCGACGCCGTCGCGCTCGACCGTCGCGGTCTTGGGCGCAAGGTCCATGAGCTTTGTGATGGCGTCAGAGGTCTTGCCTTTGGCGCGGGCCTCCATGGTCTTGCCCATGGTGATGAGCGTCAGGATCGTGCCTGCGGACTCGAAGTACAGCTCCATCATATAGGTGTGCACCGTGTCCATGTCCATCTGGCCAAAGCCGATGCCGATCTTATAGATGGCGTAGATGCCGTACACGATGGCGGCGCTGGAGCCCAGTGCGATCAGCGAATCCATGTTCGGCGAGCGCTGCCACAGCGTCTTGAAGCCGACGATATAGTACTGGCGGTTGATATAGACGATGGGCAGCAGCAGCAAAAACTGCGTGAATGCGAACGTCATCGCATTTTCCATGCCGAGGAAGCACGCGGGCAGCGGCCAGCCCATCATGTGGCCCATCGAGAGATAGAACAGCGGGATGGTGAAGATGAGCGAGAGGGCGAGACGCTTTTTCATGTCGCTGTACGCCTTCTGTGCGGCGCTGGCGCCGCCGGTCTCGGCAGTCTGCGCGGCGGGGGCGCTGCCGGGCTTTGCATGCAGAGACGCACCGTAGCCCGCCTTTTCGACCGCGGCGATGATCTGCGCGGACGAAAGCTGGGATTCGTCGTATTCGACGACCATGCTGTTTTTCAGCAGGTTGACCGCGACCTGCTGCGCGCCGGGCTGCTTGGCGACGGCCTTTTCCACGCGGCTGGAGCAGGCGGCGCAGCTCATGCCGGTCACGTCATAGGTTTCCTTTTTCAATTTGATTCCTCCTTCGGGGCAAATACAATACCCGCGTGGGGTATTTTTCATTTACCGACAGTATAGGTCGGAAATTGGCGGATTGTCAAGGCCTCTTTTCGGGAAATTTCCGTTTGGGCGAAAGTTGCGGCGTTTCGGTCGGGAAAACTTACCGCCGCCGCGCCGCTGGACAGCTTGCATCCCTTATGATAAACTGACGGCATGAGTTTTATGATAAGCAGGTGAAAAATGAAGCAAAAACATATCTTGAAATGGCTTGGCATCGCACTGGGCGTGTACCTTTTATATGGGGTGCTGACAGCCATTCTCGTCCCGCTGCCGCAAAAAGAGGCGACAGGGGAGCTGTGGAGCCAGTATGAAGCCCGATTGAGTACGGACGCATCGCAGGAGCGCGTGAGGAGCATCGAGGATACGGACAGTGCGCTGCTCTGGCGCTTGCAGCTCATCGAGAGTGCGGAAAGGGAGGTCATCTTCTCGACCTTTGACCTGCGCGCGGACGGCAGCGGACAGGATTTGATGGCCGCGCTCTATGGCGCGGCGCAGCGCGGCGTGCGGGTGCGCGTCATCGTCGACGGGCTGAACGGTTTTCTGCATCTGCAAAACAGCGGCGTTCTCCGCGCCCTCGCGGCGGAGGAGAATGTGGAGGTGCGCTTTTATGATCCCATCGACCTGCTGCGCCCGTGGAAGCTCAACTACCGTCTGCACGACAAGTATCTGATCGCCGACGGGAGCAAATACATCCTCGGCGGAAGAAATTCGAACGATTTGTTCCTCGGCTCATATCAGGAGAACCAGAACATCGACCGCGACGTGCTCGTCGTGTCGGACGGGGGAGAGGGCAGCTCGGTCTCCCAGCTTTTGACGTATTTTGAAAGCGTCTGGTCGCAGCCGGAGAATAAAACCATCACAGGCAAGACGTCCTCGCAGACCGATGCGCTGCAGGAGCGCTACGCGGCGCTATGCGCGGTGCATGGAAAAGAGCTTGCCGCCGTCGACTGGGAGGTGGAGACCGCGGCGGTCACGCATGTGAGCCTTCTCAGCGGCTCGCCGCGCGCGGAGGCGAAAGCGCCTGAGCTGTGGGACGCGCTTGTCCGCCTGATGGCGCAGGGCGATGACGTCCTGCTGCAAACGCCGTACATCATCTGCAACGACAAAATGTATAACGATTTGGAAGCACTTGCCGAGACGCGGCAGCTGCGCGTGCTGACGAATGCCGTTGAAAACGGCGCGAACCCGAGCGGCTGCTCGGACTACTTACGCGAAAAGCAAAATATTTTATCGCGCGGCGTCGACGTGTACGAGGTCGTCTGCGGCCAGTCGCTGCATACGAAGACGATTTTGATCGGAAACGATTTGAGCGTCGTCGGTTCATTCAACGCCGACATGCGCAGCGCATATCTCGACACGGAGCTGATGCTCGTCATCGAGAGCGAGGAGGTCAATGCCGCGCTGCGGCAGGAGAGCGTACAGTACATCGACCAGAGCCGCCTCGCCCTGCACGACGGCGGCACGGAGTACGGCGCGCAGTTTGAAGAAGTGACGCTGCCGTGGACAAAGCGCGCGCTGTATACGATTCTGAGCGTTGTCCAGCGTCCGATCCGCCACCTGCTGTAACGAAAAGTGCGGCATAGCGGAAAATGAGGGAAAGGAATGCGGATTTTGCCCGTATTTCCGTTTTTTCGCCTTGCAAAAGACGTTCGGGTTTGCTATGATAAAAAATACGTATGGATACGTTCCGCTTTTTGTGGAGACAGAGGATAAGAAAGGAAGATCGTTATGATTTACACGACCGAAGTGCAGCATATGTGCCCCGTTGCGAAGGGCGCATATCACGGTCCGGCCCCGATCCCCGAAGAGGGCAAGTGGGTCCAGGCCAAGCAGATCGCCGATATTTCCGGCTTCACCCACGGCATCGGCTGGTGCGCGCCCCAGCAGGGCGCCTGCAAGCTGACGCTCAACGTCAAGGAGGGCGTCATTCAGGAGGCTCTGATCGAGACCATCGGCTGCTCGGGCATGACCCATTCTGCTGCCATGGCTTCCGAGATCCTGATCGGCAAGACCATTCTCGAAGCGCTGAACACCGACCTTGTTTGCGACGCCATCAACACCGCCATGCGCGAGCTGTTCCTGCAGATCGTCTACGGCCGCACCCAGTCCGCCTTCTCTGAGGACGGCCTTGCTGTCGGCGCGTCCCTCGAGGACCTCGGCAAGGGCCTTCGCTCCCAGGTCGGCACGATGTTCGCCACCGCCGAAAAGGGCCCCCGTTACCTCGAGATGGCCGAGGGCTACTGCTCCCGCGTCGCGCTCAACAAGGAAAACGAGATCGTCGGCTACGAGTTTATCAACCTCGGCAAGATGATGGACTTCATCAAAAAGGGTATCGATGCGAACGAAGCGCTCGAAAAGGCCAAGGGTCACTATGGTCAGTGGGACAACGCTGCCAAGTACATCGACCCGCGTCAGGAATAAGGAAGGGAGGACGAAACAATGGCTTTATTTGAAAACTACGAGAGAAGAATCGACAAGATCAACGGCGTCCTCGCTCAGTACGGCATCTCTTCCGTCGAAGAGTGCCGCGAGATCTGCAAGGCCAAGGACTTTGACCCGTATGAGATCGTCAAGGGCATCCAGCCCATCTGCTTTGAAAACGCCTGCTGGGCGTACACCGTCGGCGCGGCCATCGCCATCAAGTCCGGCGTGAAGTCCGCGGCCGAAGCCGCCAAGATGATCGGCGTGGGTCTTCAGTCCTTCTGCATCGACGGCTCCGTCGCCGAGGACCGCAAGGTCGGTCTGGGCCACGGCAACCTCGGTGCGATGCTGCTGTCCGACGAGTCGAAGTGCTTTGCCTTCCTCGCCGGTCACGAGTCCTTCGCCGCCGCTGAGGGCGCGATCGGCATCGTCCGCAACGCCAACAAGGCCCGCAAGGAGCCCCTGCGCGTCATTCTGAACGGTCTCGGCAAGGACGCCGCTCAGATCATCTCCCGCATCAACGGCTTCACCTATGTTCAGACCCAGTTCGACTACTTCACCGGCAAGCTGAACATCGTGCGCGAGATCCGCTACAGCGAGACCGAGCGCGCCGACGTTCGCTGCTACGGCGCTGACGACGTCCGCGAGGGCGTTGCCATCATGCATTCCGAGGGCGTGGACGTCTCCATCACCGGTAACTCCACCAACCCGACCCGCTTCCAGCACCCCGTCGCCGGCACCTACAAGAAAGAGTGCATTGAGCAGGGCAAGAAGTATTTCTCCGTCGCCTCCGGCGGCGGCACGGGCCGTACCCTGCACCCGGACAACATGGCCGCCGGCCCCGCCTCCTATGGCATGACCGATACCATGGGCCGCATGCATTCCGACGCACAGTTCGCCGGCTCCTCCTCCGTGCCCGCGCACGTGGAGATGATGGGCTTCCTGGGCATGGGCAACAACCCGATGGTCGGCGCCACCGTCGCCGTGGCCGTCGCGGTCGCTGAAAGCCTGAAGTAAGAAAAACTTACCGAAAGCTGGCAAAAAAGCAACAATTCTACAAAACACAAAGCACCCGTTTCCTCATGGAAGCGGGTGCTTTTTCGTTTTTGTCAACATTTTGCCAACCTCTGCTCAAAGTCGGCACTAAAATGATGCAGTGGGCGATGTCACTTTTCGAGTGCGTCTTCTATATGAGAACTCAAATCGCGGCCTGCTGTGAAGACATTCCAGATGTAGACGGTTTGTGCAGTTTTATCTGTGGAGTAAATCACAACATCCTGCCGTGTGATGAACAGGCGGACACCTTTGCTGTGCCATGGCTCTTCGTTGTAAAGCGGATACTTCTCCGGCATAAAAGAAAGATCGTGCCAGATCGCATCCTTCAAGCGAGCGTACCAGCGTTCGGCAATGGTACGGTTGTGAAGGACGCTGGTGATGTATTGAAACTTTTCAGCGATATCGTTGGCGGCAGCATTTGTGTATACGATATTGTATTTGTCCATGTTCGCTTATAGTCCTGTGATTTTTGCGTCAAGCGCATCCTGAGAAAGGGTACGGCCAGAGGCAATATCCGCTGCACTCTTGCGGAGTTTGGCGTTGATCTCGTCCTGACTCAGTTCATCCCAGGTTTTTAAGGACGGTGTAAAGGGCATACCGCCTTCACGAAGACTTTGCTGCGCAAAGATGCGGACGGCCTCTGCAAAGGAGGTACCGAGACTGCGATAGAGACTCTCTACCTCGGATTTCAGTTCGCTGTTCATACGGATTTGAAACGTTGCATCCATTGCCATAAAAATCAACTCCTTGTGTTACGATTGTACTACAAACGAAAAAGGAATGTCAATAGCAGTATCTGCCGAACGGCAGAGAAACAATGCAGATGAAGGGGGAAATCTTAATTATTTTTTCAGCAATACCTAAAACAGCTCCAATAGCTGTGCATTTTCGGTGGACATCTTATTTGTGAGATGCTGATAGATCTGCATTGTGACCTGAATGTTCTTGTGACCGAGGCGGTATTGCACATATTTGGGCGAAGCACCTTTTTCGGCAAGCATGGTGGCGTGGGTGTGACGAAGACTGTGGTAATCAAACTTGTCAAACCCAAGCTCTGTGCGGGCGATATGACTGACATGCTGCATGACCTGTCGGTCGTTAAGCACATTTCAGATGAGATTGCAGTGATGTATTTGGGGCAGTGTGTGGAAAGAGTGCCCAGTAAAGAGCTGTTCCAGAATCCGCTGCACCCGTATATAAAGGCGTTGCTGTCAGCAATTCCCATCCCGGATCTTTCAACACACGGAAGGAAGAAACACCCTGTTCTTATTCGCCGGACGGAGAGTATCCCGTCATCAACCTGGAAAAGGGCGGCCTATATACGAGCTATTCAGGCACATGGGAAGAGAACACTGTGCTTCCCTGCATAGTCCGTTTATCCAGACGCTTTTAGGCTGCTATGAGCAGGTCATGGGCGAACCGGGTAAGTGCCTTGCTATTGGCGGCGGGACATATGCGCGCTTTCTGAAAAATGGCGTGGCGTTTGGCGCTTCCCGATTAGGTGCAGATTATCACATGCACGGTGCAAATGAGTACCTTGTGGTAGATGAGATCGTGCGAAGCGCGGAGCTGTTTGCGCTGACCATTGCTGCACTTTGCGGCGAACACGCTGAGCCGATGTAAAATGCGGTTATGTAAATAACACCCGTCGGTATGATCCGATGGGTGTTATTATTGTATCCCGAAAACCACTCGCTGGGCGAGTGGTTCAAAAGAGGCTGCTGCCGAT
>OWKP01001160.1_pt1 | contig 17247 bp, 15 predicted proteins | sample 1732991 | NCBI WGS metagenome assembly OWKP01 (sample SAMN05065777, study PRJEB22554) | human gut metagenome | biome: ENVO:2100002; feature: ENVO:00000062; material: ENVO:00002003 | host: Homo sapiens | place: USA
ATCTACACCCTAGAGTTCGTCGGCAGCGTCAGATGTGTATAAGAGACAGCCTGTAGCCACTTCCTGTGTCCCAGATGGTGTTTCTACTTTAACTGCCGTAGCTGTATCATTTTTTACTGCAACTTCTGTCTTTTCTCCAGTTGCTGCAACTTTACTTCCTTCTGCTCCCTTTGAAAGCGTAAGAGAAATATCTGCGGCAGCTTTTACATCTACCGGTGTACTGGACACAACACTTGCTCCTGCAGCCTTTTCACTAACCTTAATTGGTACTGCAGTTGTGGTTTTTCCTTCTACAGAAAGTACTGCAGCCGCTTTAACATTTACTTCTCCAATTTTTCCATCTACAGCAAGATCAACAATAACCGGTGCAGAAATTTCTACTGCATCAATTGTTCCTGATGCTTCAATTTTAATTTTTCCACCTTCCTGTGTTACGGAAACTTTTGCCAAAGATGCACCCGCTTCAACAATAATTCTTGCATCTACGGCAGTAATTTTAATTGAATTTCCCTTCGCATTCTCGCGGTAAGTATTCGGCTTAATTGCCTGAATATCAATGGACTTGAATTTTCCATTGTTCACAACATCCGCATTCGGTGCATTGATCACCAGATCCACTTTGCTGTAATTGCCCTGTGGTACCGTAAATGTAACGGCTCCCTGCGTTGCAACCGTGATCTTTCTGACGTTTTTATTTTTCAGAGCTTTTTCCAGTTCTTTCTGCGAACCAACGGTCAGACTAGTAACTTTTGCTGTTTTCTTAACCGCAACCTTGCAAGTGAGTTTGGTTGTCTTGCCATTTTTTGTTGTTACCTTACAGGTAACGACAGTATTTCCGGCTTTTACTGCCTTTACTACTCCCTTTTTGGAAACGGTTGCAACGGATTTCTTATTGCTGGACCACTTCAATTTGGCCTTTTTCCCTGCATTCTTTACTTTCAGGGTCTTTTTCTGTCCCACCTGAAGCGTCATTGTCTTTGCATTTAATCTTATTTTTTTGGTTGCTGCATATGCCGCTGATGGCTGATAGATCGTGATGATCATCGCAAATGCCAGTACAAATGCAAGCAGTTTTTTCATTTGTTTCATAGTCATCCTCCTGACAATGATTCATATCCTTTGAAATTCAGATATATTATTTTACTGTAAATGAAGCTTCTCCATCCGGAATTCCTTCTGCGGTAACGCTCACCTTATGCTCTCCTGCGGAAAGTCCTGTAGCATCCACCCAGATAACAAAAAAACCATCTCCACTTAAGAAAGCATCCTTAGGTTTTACTTCTGTACCATCTACTTTAATCACAAAATCTTTTCCATCCAGCTTTGGTGTACAGAATACATACAATATACCATCGGATACCCAAGGTTCCCCATCTTCACCCTCTGGAAACATTCCATCAATCTTTAATGCAGTAAATTTAAAGGATTTTGTCACGGTCTTATACCCTTTTTTCTGGATAGCAAAGGTATGTTTTCCATCTGTAAGCTTCTTTGTAAGTGTAACATAAGAAACTACACGCTCTCCATCCTTATCTGTCCATGTACTGTAATCCTTTTTCCCGAGTTTCTTTCCATCCAGTACATAAGTTGCGCCCTTGATTTCCTCTCCCGGATAAGAAATAGTTTCTCCACCAGTGAATACACTAATATCCTTTGCTGTAACAGTACAGGTGCCTTTCTTTACGCCTTTTACCAGTCCCTTTTTATCAACAGTGGCAATCTTCTTATCGGAAGTTTTCCAGGTTACGGATTTTACTCCTTTCACAGTCAGCGAAACCGTCTCTGTTTCATAAATAGAAACCGATTTCTTGTTCAGTTTTCCCGCAGCCTGCACCGGTGTTACCATGGCACATGTTAAAACCATTGCCAATGCTAAAACCATTACCAATGCTTTTTTCAGCTTGTTCATAATCATTTCCTCCTTATTTTAAATAATATTTTTTACATATTGATTCTACCCCCCCCCGAAAAGATATGTCAATACGAAATTCTTTTTCATCCAGAAGCAAATATTATGTATCATTACTGTGCTCTGATATTTTCTACCCATAATCCCTTCTCTGGCTTCTGGAATACGAATTCCGTGAAAAATTTAGACATATAGAGGAAAATTTTTATATTATGTCCCCATTTTCTCGTCAGTCAGGACATATACGAAAAAAAATATTTGTTATGTCCCATGTAAATATCATAATAGGACATTTTTACCACCTTTACGTCTATATGTCCCATTTGGCTGTTTCAGAAGGACTTTTTTTGTCATCGTTTTGTCTATATGTCCCATGTAGCTGCCACAGCAGGACATTTTTGCCATTCTCTCGCCTATATGTCCCACTTCTTTATGCACCGGGATATTTTTCGACCTTTATCCTTTATATGTCCCGTCTGATTCTTTCAGCAGGTTTTTTATGCAGAACAGAAATGTTTCGCAGGGGAAATCTGTATATCTGTTTGTTTCAATAACCAAAAATCCGGGAAATACACAAGTCAATGTATTACCGCCTCCGTCGTCTTTTGTTTTTCGGCATCATCCGCAATCTGTTTTCCGGTCGCATCCATATGATAATTTTTCTTCATGATCAGCTTCGAGATGGGCACAATCTTGTAACCCTGTTCCTCTAAATTGGTCAGCATGGCATCCAATGCATCCGCTGTATACTTTGCTCCATTGTGACAGAGGATAATGGCTCCCGGTGCAAGTGCTTTATGGTTGCAAACCGTCGTGATAATAGAATCCACACCATAATTCTTCCAATCCAGACTATCCACTGACCACTGAATCGGATAATAATGCATGGCGTACGCCGTCTTGATCACATCATTGTCGTAAGCCCCATAAGGCGGCCGAAACAGATACATCTCATAACCGGTCAGTTTTTTTACCTTATCATGCACAGTTTTTAATTCACTGTCTTTTTCCTCCTGGGAAATTGTCGTCATGTCATAATGATGCTCACTGTGGTTTCCCAGATCATGCCCTCTTTTTACCAGCTCTTTCACACAATCCGGGTTATCTTCTACCCAGCCTCCGGTCATAAAAAATGTCACCTTTACTTTATGTTTATCCAAAACATCCATGATACGCGGAAAATCTTCTGCTCCCCATGCAGCATCGAAGCTGAGTGCTACTTTCTTTTCTGTTGTGTCTACACAGTAAATCGGAAGTTCACGATCCCCGACCTTAGCACTTGTAATCACTGCAGATGTCGCCTGATACGAGACAAACATCAGACAGCAAATAAGAGCCATGACAAGAAAACCGTTTCCGATCTTCCTGCATGACTCTTTTTTTAATTCACGATGTATTTTTTTGAACATAATAACTCCATCAAATGTCTTTGTAGAGTATATGTACCATTCCAAAAATTTAGACGCAATTTATGCCTGCAGCTCATCCGCTCTCTGAATGAAATCAATCACCACAAGAATTGACTGCAGTGCTGCTTTCTCTGCAAATGTTGCATAATCCATAGAAGCTCCCTCTCCATCAGAAATGGAACGTAAAATTGCAAACGGAACTTTATTTACATAACAGACATGTCCGATAGATCCGCCTTCCATCTCACAGGCAATCGCATCAAACCGCTCATGAATCTTTGTCTTCTGCTCCGGTGTGCTGACAAACAGATCCCCTGTAGCAATCGTTCCGACATGATAGTGAATTCCTTTTTCTGCCAGGCAGCTGCCCAGCAGTCTGCACATTTTTTCATCTGTCGGCAGATACACTTCGTTGATACCGGAAAGAAGTCCAACCGGATCTCCCAGAGGTGTCGTATTCATATCGTGCTGCACTACCTTATCTGCCACAGCAACATCCATTACGCCAAGTTCTTTGCAAAGCGTACCACCCACACCGATATTGATCACATAATCCACATGAAACTCCAGAATCATTGCCTCCGCACAGATCGCGGCAAACACCTTGCCGATTCCACACACTGCTGCAACCACTTCTTTGTCCCCAATGGTTCCACACACATAGGTGACACCACTGTATTCTTTCGTGCTGATATCACTCATGGATGCTTTCAGGTTATCCACCTCAATCTGCATCGCACCAATTACTCCGATTCTCATGTATCTTTTCCTCCTGCAATCTGTTTTATTCCGGATATGTAAAATCCATATTTGTCTGTTCTTCCAGCACAGCAAGATAGGTTGCCGCTTCTGCCTTTGCCGCTGCGAGAGATAAATTTTCATAATGTCCGCACTCAATTGCAGACTTACCGAATACCTCTCCTTTATGATCATAAATCTGTCTCAAAACCTCTTTTGTCATGGCAAACACTTCTTTCGGACTTCTGCTGTTACGAACCAGCAAATAAAATCCAGTCTGACATCCCATCGGTCCAAAATAGACAACTTCATTTCCCATCTCGGAATTGCGAATATAGGTAGCAAACATATGCTCCAGGGAATGCATGGTTGCATTGTCCATATAATCTCCTGCGTTCGGCTTGCGCGTACGCAGATCATAGGTAATCACATCCCCATCTTCACGGGAAATATAAAATCCCGGCATCAGAAGATTGTGATTGATTGTAAAACTCTTAATTCGATTCATTTTGTGCCTCCTGCAAAAAACTACTATTTCTTGATCAGAGTTCCCATACCACCGGTAATCTCTCCTGCTTCTTTATTTAATTTGGTTACAAGAACAGAGCGGATCGCAGACTCTCCAATGAAGTCAATTGCAGCTTCAATCTTAGGTGCCATGGTTCCTTCTCCGAATTCTCCTGCCGCAAGATATTTCTTTGCATCGGGAAGAGAAAGGGTATCCAGCTTTACCTCGTCTTCTTTGCCATAATTCAGGCAAACCTTATCTACACTCGTAAGGATCACCAGCATATCCGCATCCAGAAGTTCTGCAAGCTTTCCGGCTGCAAGATCCTTCTCAATGACAGCACTGGCTCCCTGCAGACGGTTGTTCTGTGCCAGAACCGGGATTCCACCTCCACCACAGGCAATGACAACCTGATCGGCATCGGACAGTGCGGAAATTGCATCAATTTCCACGATATCCATTGGCTTTGGAGATGCCACAATACGGCGGTATCCGCCTTCCACCTCTGTCACATGATTCCCCTTCTTTTCTTCTTCCTCTGCTTCTTCTTTTGTCATCACACGACCAATCACTTTGGTTGGATGATAAAATGCCTCATCATACGGATCAACGACAACCTGTGTCAGAACCGTAGAAACTGTCTTATAGATTCCGCGGTTTAATAACTCGGTACGAATGGCATTCTGCAGATCATATCCGATATATCCCTGACTCATCGCAGAGCAGACAGATGTCGGAGTTGCTGTATATTCCGGATACAGACGGCAGAATTCGTTCATTGCCGTATGGATCATGCCAACCTGCGGTCCATTGCTGTGTGTAATAACCACCTGATAATCTTCGCGGATAAAATCCGCAACTGCTTTTGCAGTACGCGCAGCTGCCTTCTGCTGTTCCGGCAGTGTACTTCCAAGAGCTTCATGTCCCAATGCGATTACAATTCTTTTCTTTTTCATACATCCTCCTAACTCTCCAACCCCGGCTTATGCTTCCAGGAATCTTTTTCTGGAGATAAAATTATACGTAGTAACTAACATGGTGGAGAATATTTTTGCTACTGCATAAAACATTCCTAAATGTTCTACGGCAAACCACATGATCATCTGGTTCATCACAAGCCCGATCATACTGAGTGCCACAAAAATAACCATCTCCTGTGCCTTCGTCATGTCTTCCTTTCCAGTAAAAACAAAACGCATGCTCAGGATATAATTCACAATAACGGATACGGTAAACGACACGGCACTGGATGCAAAATAATGCATGATATGTGTCTCTGTCAAAAAGATCATCAGTCCATAATCAATGCCAAAGCACAATCCACCGACCGCACCAAACTTACAGAACTGAATGATCAAATCTTTTATCCTATTCATTTTTGTCTGACTCCTGTTTCTAAAACTGCAACTACCCCATGGCATTATCCTGCTGCCACAGGCAGTGTTGCTTTAAAATACAAAATAGATTGCCCGAATTATGTTCGGACAATCTATTATAGCGCATCTTATGCAATTTGTCATTAATTATTTGATCCACCAAATCCATCGAAGAAACCGGAGTTGCCGGAATTATCGGAATTTTCCGAGTTTCTGGAATCGCCGGAGTTACCGGAATCCTGTGAGTTCTGAGAATCATTGGAATTATCGGAACTGCTCTCGGATACAAAATCGGACTGTGCTGCAAGTGTCACGGTAATGGATTTTTCCTTGTAGCCATTTCCCAGCCGTTCCATTGTCATTTTTACTTCATCCCCTGATTTGTGGGATGCGATCAGCTGTTTCAGCTGCGTCATACCTGTAATTGTCTGGCCGTCAAATTCTGTAATAATATCCCCCTGACGAAGTCCTGCTTTTTCTGCCGGTGATCCGGAAACAACCTGATATACATATACCCCCTGCGGCATGTTATAAGCACTGGCAACACTGGAAGAAATATCCTGTCCCTGAATACCGAGGAATGCAGCCTTGGACTGATCTACCTGTCCTTTTTCAATCAGCTGTTCAACGATCGGCATGGCATCTGACATCGGGATTGCATAACCAAATCCTTCTACACTCGTATCGGAATATTTTGCAGAGTTGATACCAACAACCTCTCCGCTTGCATTCAGCAGCGCACCACCGCTGTTGCCAGGGTTAATTGCTGCATTGGTCTGGATCATGTTGTTATTGACCACGGTCTCTCCGGTCTGTTCATCCTGCACGGTAACGGTTCTTCCTAACGCACTGATAATACCGTTGGTAACAGACTGTCCGTAACCAAGTGCATTGCCGATGGCGATAACGCCCTGACCAACTTCCAGGGTATCGGTATCCTCGTTTACCGTAGCTACCTTGATTTCTTTTAATGTAGAATCCTTAATATCACTCAATGCTACTTTGACTACCGCCAGATCATCCGAAGCATCGGTTCCCTGCACCTTACATTCTACGGTTTCGTTATCCACAAACTGCACTTTCAATGAATCGGCATCTGCAACAACGTGATTGTTTGTCGCAATGTAAAGATATTTGCTGTCCTGTTTGATAATAATACCGGACCCTGCACTCTCACTCTGCTGCTGCTGTGTCCCCCAGAATGTCTGATAGGATACCGTTCCGGTATTTGTAATTGCCACAATGCTCGGCATTGCCTCTTTTGCGATTCCGGAAACATCGGAAAGATCCGCTGCATTGCCGGTACTCGTCTGGCTGACTTTTGCGGAAGAAGAACTCTTTGAACTGCTTACATTCTGTCCGGAAACTCCCAGCGCTTTGGTTCCTACATAGCTGACTCCGGTAAATACACCTCCGGCTACCAGACCAAAGACCAGAGCAACTGCCGCACACTTACCAATGGTAGCTCCGAATCCGGATCTGCGACGCGGTTTCCGGGGTGCCGGGCCTCCTGTCGGCTGCTGATACGGATTGTACGCATTGTATGATGTATTCTGGTATGTCTGTCCCTGACTGTTACTATTGTACGGATTGTATCCATTCTGATTATTTTGTGTACTCTGATTCTGATTTTGATTCATATTATTATAATAGTTGTTATCCATAATGAAAAACTCCTTTCCTGTTTTCTAAGGAGAATTCTACCTGTCAACTGTGTTCAAATTGTGACAAAGTTCTGTAAATTTTGTAAATCCCTGTTAAATTGCAATGCCATTTTTCTTTAACAGTTCTCTGGCAGACTCTACCGAATCAGTTCCGAGCGCATTTTTCACCGGTGCAAATTCCTTTTCCCGCTCAACCTCAAACGGAAGACAATTATCCATCATATACACCATATCCAGTATGAGTGTTTCAAATTTGTAGGCATTCGGCTCCTTCGGTTTCTGCAGCTGACCGTTTTCATCCAGATACGGAACCTTCTTCTCTACAATATGCATCGGAAGATTTGTTTTTACAATCTCCATCAGCTTATCCACACGGAACAGATAATTTAAAATCACACCGAACCCGTAAAGCAGCGAACCATTTTCATTGACAGCCTCTGCCATCTCCGGCGTCAGTTCATAGTATTCGACAATCGATGGTTTTCCATCTTCCAGACACATTGCACCCACACGTTCATACGGAGAAACCTTACGCACGACTTTCGAACCACACACACATCCAGACAAAATCGTTGCCCCGACAAACACCGGATCCGCAATCCGCTGCAATACATTGTCCACGGCAAAAACATTCAGCCATTCAATCCCACGTGTCCGGATATCTTCATCCAGATGTGCCCGGAGCATGGATTTAAACCATCCACCGTTTCCATTCGGAGACATCGCGAGAGAATCCTCCGATTCCATCAGTATGTTTCCATCGAAATCGACCGCCGGAACCATCTCCTGCACAAAAAATTTCACATAACTGCTGTCATATCCGAAAAAATCATGTTCTTCAAAAAAGGTCCGCGTCTGTACATCGTTTTTTTCGCTGGTCATAATATAAAGCGGAATCCACACACCTGCCTCATGTTTTACCTGCATCAGATTTTTAATCAGCTGTTCAAAAATATAGAGTGTTTTCGTCACTCCGATATTAAACATGCCTTTTGCCTTGTCAAATCCCAGCCGGGTACCCTGCCCTCCCGCCAGAAGAATTGCACCGACTTTTCCTTCCCGGAGTGCTTTCAGTCCCGTTTCCCGATACAGATCTTCCTTCTTTCGGATTTCGGAAAGTTCGGTCGCCTGCAGCGGCGCAAACGTCCCTCTTTGCTGTTTTTTCTGATGAATCAGTTCCAGACAGGTCCAGTCCATTTCCTCCAGCTGTTTTTCCAGTTTCTCCGGCACCTGCGCATCTGCCAGTTTCTGTAAATATTTCTGCTTATACTCCATAATATTTTTCTTTACCTGTTCGTTCATGGAAACATTCTCCTTTATCTTTATTGACTTCCCTCTCCAATGACAACAGTAGACCAATCATGCCGATTGGTCTACTCTTATTCCCCAATTGATTACTGTACATTTGTTCCGCCAGTAGTTTCTGATCCCTTCTGGATCTCATCCGTGCCTGTGGCACCTACTGTCTCGTTATAATCCGATGTATTAATCTTTGCAGAATCTGCCGTGATTCCGGTTGTATTTACAATCGTTTCAGAGATTGCCTGCACCGTCTGTGATGGTGTATACGCGGCATCATCAAACATGTATTCATGCAGTTTTTTTACATTCGTCACAAGATCTGCCGGAATTACCGTATCTCCACATCTCGGCATGTTTTTCGTAGTCAGATCTGTTGGAAAACCAGTGGTGCTGTTGATTTTGTACTTGGTTACATCTTTCGCCAGACTCACCATCTGATCCAGCGAAAGTGTTGTGGAAATATCATCTACCACACTGTTACAGATTTTGACAAGTGTTGCCGGATTTGCTTTCTTTGCTTTCTCCAGCATTGCCTGCAGCACAATTCTCTGACGGGATGCACGTTTAAAGTCATCTCCGGAAAGTTTTCGGATTCTGGCATATGTGGTTGCCTGTGTTCCATCCAGATGTACCAGACCGTACTGTGTCACATTCGGGGTATTCTTTCCGGTTACGCCGTCCACATCTTTCTTGTACTTGTTGATCTGGTTCATCTCGCCCTGGGTAATATTCAGATCCAGCCCTCCCAGATCATCAATCACTTCTACGACAGCTGCCCAGTCCACACACACATATTCCTTGATATCCAGATCCAGATTGGAATTTAACATCTGAACCGCCTGTTTTGCCCCGCCTCTGGCATAAGCATTGTTACACTTGAAATAAGTGCCGCCTCCGACTGACAGAAATGTATCACGGTATACCGATACCAGTTTGACATTTTTTGTCTTATTATCAATACTTGCAATCATGACAACATCGGAATTTCCCTCTTGGTAGTTATTTGCACTCCGGTTATCCAGACCAAACACTGCAATATTGGTATATCCTTCCAAAGACTCCAAGGTATCTTTGCTGAGATCATCATTAATTCCTGCCTCTGTCTCACTCATATTTTCATATTTCACACGATTTACCATGCCAATAAAATACGCAGCGACAAGCAGGATTGCGAGAAGCAGAATTTCAAATACAAACAATACAATCTTTCTGCTCTTCTTTTTCTTTCTTCTCTTTTTTCTTCTTCTATTATCTGCCATTTTTTTAATCCTTTTGCCTATTGTGTATATACAGCCATGCGTCTGCATAACTGACGCGGTCCTGTTCCGACATGGAAGTATATTTCTCCAGGTCGAGATTGGTCAGCCGCATCTGCGCGTTCCCACACTGATGACATTCGACATCTTTTCGTCTGGAAACCATACGGAGCCATCCACATTGCGGACAAATGTATATTTTCATCATAACAGTCTACCGATTATTCAAAATGCTTGAGCACTTCTGCTTTTAAATCTTCTAACATCTGGTCTGCAGCATCGAGTGTACTTCCCTTGACACCGACATAGAATTTGATCTTTGGTTCCGTACCAGACGGACGTACACAGCACCATGCATTGTCAGACAGTTCATAATATAATACATTGGAAGATGGAAGTCCGGTAGATGTCGTTTCCCCGGTCTTTAAATCCTTGCGTGTATCTGCTTTGTAATCACGAACAGCAAGCACATCAAAGGCTCCGAGTTTTTCCGGAGTGCTCTTTCTTGCACGATCCATAATCTGCTGAATCTGTGCCGCACCATCGATACCCTTAAGTGTCATGGTTGCGATTCCTTCCCGGTAATATCCGTACTTTTCGTACATGTCAATCATACCATCCCAGAGTGTCTTTCCCTGTGATTTATAGAAAGCAGCAACCTCACACAGCATACATACGGCTGCCGGTGCATCCTTATCCCTTGCATAAGTACCCGGAAGACATCCATAGCTTTCTTCAAATCCGAACACATAGTTCTTCTCTCCGGACTTTTCATATTTCAGCATCTGCTCACCAATATACTTAAATCCAGTCAGTACTTCCACCAGCTCCACATCGTATGCCTTTGCGATTGCCTTTGCCATGTCGGTGGAAACAATGGATTCTACCAGTACCGGATTCTCCGGCATTGTATTATTTGCACGTTTCTGTCCCAGAATATATTCCGCAATCAGCATTGCAGACATGTTTCCGGTAAATGTCACATACTCGCCGCTTTTCGTATCCTTGCAGTATACACCCAGACGGTCGGCATCCGGATCGGTTGCCAGAACCAGATCCGCATCCTTTTCCTTCGCAAGCTTTAATGCAAGTTCCCATGCATCCGGATTCTCCGGGTTCGGATACGGAGCCGTCGGGAAATGTCCGTCGGCAACTGCCTGCTGTGGCTCGATATATACATTTTCAAATCCCAGATCATGCAGCACACGTTTGACCGGACCAAGACCGGTTCCGTGTAACGGTGTATAAACAATCTTGATATCCTTTGCCATCTTTTTGATGATCTCCGGATGAATGGATAAATTTCTCAGCTCTGCAAAATAGGATTCATCCACATCGTCGCTGATGATCTGATACAGCCCTTCTGCCTGTGCTTTTTCCTTCTCCATGGTCTTTACCATGTCAAAAGAAGTTACTTTTGCTACTTCCGCCATAATACCGGTATCATGTGGCGGTGTTACCTGCGCGCCGTCTTCCCAGTATACTTTATATCCGTTATATTCTCTCGGGTTATGGCTTGCGGTAATAACAATACCTGCAATACATCCGAGTGTCCGGACAGCAAATGAAAGTTCCGGAACCGGGCGCAGACTCTTGAACACATATGTTTTGATTCCGTTTGCTGCAAGACAAAGCGCCGCTGCATCGGTAAATTCATCTGCCATCAGACGGGAATCATGTGCGATTGCCACACCTTTCTCCTGTCCTCCCTGTGCCAGAATATAGTTTGCCAGTCCCTGTGTCGCCTGACGGACCGTGTAGATATTCATACGATTGGTTCCCGCACCGATCACCCCGCGCAATCCGGCGGTTCCAAACTCCAGTGTACGATAAAAACGATCCTCGATCTCCTTGTCATCACCGGCAATTGCCTTCAGTTCTTCCCTTGTCTGATCATCGAAATACGGGTCATTACACCACTTGTCATATTCCTGTCTGTAATCCATGATTTTCCTATCCTCCTGATCTGCACTCCTTGCGATACATATTCTATGCTTCGCCCAAGATTTTTAAATTCTCTCCACTTGCAATTTTCTGAAACTCAATTGCTGTATGCCATTTTATCACAATCTTGGTTTTTTGAAAAGTTTTTCACGGAAATATTAGAATTCCTTAAGAAACTCATCCAGCTCCTTTTTTGCCTGCTCATAGGACCGGAAAACAATCCCATGAATGCCACAGGTTTCTGCTCCTTTTATATTTACCGGACGATCATCAATAAATACGCTTTCTTCCGGTTCCAGCCAGTATTCATCACACAGATATTCATAAATTTCCGGATCCGGCTTCATTTTCTTTATTTTATATGAAAAAACAACGCCATCCATAAGCGGAAGAAATTTCAGTTTATCCTTTGTCTGATCCAGCATGTTTTCACTATAGTTGGAAAGGATATACACATGATATCCTCTTGCCTTCAGATCGAGAATCCATTCCATGGCATACGGGAACAGTTCCACGGTATTTCCGACGGTTTTATGGATTTTCGTAATTTCGTCTGCCAGTTCGGGTGCTCCCGCAATAAATTTCTGTAAGAATTCATCCGGTGTCCCAAGTCCCTGATCGGACGTATCCCACAATTTGTTTTGAAACATTGCTTCATTAATTTTTTTCTGATTTTCTTTGCTGATTCCCAGACGCTGCATATATGCATCCGGCTCGTAGGAAACCAGAACCTTTCCCACATCAAAGATTATATTTCTTATCATGTCTTTTCTACTCCTTCATCCAGTCTTTTTACTGCCGATTTTATCATAACACAAAAACGCCGCATCGTACACACTGGTATCGACACGGCGTTCATTCGTTATGTTCTAGCAATATATCTGAAATGTTGAATTCTCCTCCTTTCCAACACTGAGCATCTGCATCTGCTGATCCAGCATGCCTGCAAACGATGCCTTCTTCTGCTTCATCTGGGATTCCCCATGATTCTCACGTGGAGACTGATAGGTAATCGCAATGATGCTTCCTACGGGTACAATTGTCTGATATCTGTCCTTGATTGCTGCGGTAACGCGCCTCCCTTCCATGATTGGCGTTCTTTTTGTTTACCTACATTATTTATATCGGACATCTTTACCATTTCTTAACCATTTTTCTGAAAATTTATCCATTTTTCTTTCAAACAACATTTTCTGACAAAAAAAGAGCGGAATCGCAATGACTCCGCCCTTACTGGCTGACAATTATTTTGTTGTATAATATCCACTATATACGATCTCGTAATGATCAAAATTTGGATGAGAACTTTTTGAAACATAAAATTCCGGTGTTGTTTTTGTTTCTTTCTTATCCAGATAAATTGATCCATTATTTAAGTCTATAATATTTCCACTTGCATCATAGCTGAGAATATAAACCTCTCCATATACATACTGGCTTGTTTTGTTTACTTCCTTTAATTTAAAAGTAATACGTGTATCAGATGCCTGTTCATCCACAACGGTAACTGCAAGTTTATCGGTTCCCACTGTTTTGTATTTGCTGTCAGGGTTTCTCTGATATCCGGTCACTTTGATACTGGATTTTTCGATATCCACATTTTCTGCAGAAGTTGTATAAATTGTCTCGTATGCCATCTTCCCGCTTACTGCACGATAAACGGTCTCCTCCTTGGCTGCAAGTTCTGATCCGGAACTGTCCTTCAGCGAATACTTTACCGCAATTCGGTCAAACGTTGCCTTTGTGTTGTTTTTCAGACTGATGAGAATATAATTTCCATCCAGTTTCTGAAGCTTAAGATCAAATTTCGGCTCTGCTACCGTCACTTTTATCTTTAAAGACTGCGTATGTCCGTAATAATCTTTCCCTTTTATAGTTACAACCGAAGTTCCTGCTTTCTTTGCAGAAATGGTATACTGCTTTTTCGATTTATTGGCTTTTACTGTTGCAACTGCTTTCTTGGTGCTTGACGCACTGCTTAAAGATTTCACACCGGTAAGATACCAGGTATAGGTTTCTCCCTTATAAAGTGTTAAGCTCTCATTCTTTGTGGCTGCCTCCACAGATGCCGGTGTCACCAGCGCCAGAATCATGGCAAAAGCCAGACATGCCGTAATTACCCTCTTCATTACTTTTTTCATTCTTTCAATTTCTCCTTTCAATCTTTTCATGGATTTACGCAAACGGTGCAGGCAAATGTTTTCCCGTTTACTTTCAATGTTACTTTGGCTGTGCCGGTACCCTTTGCCGTCACTTTGCCACTGGCATTTACTACCGCAACCTTCGTGTTGCTGCTGGACCAGGTAATTCCTTTGCTTTGTCCGGTCACTTTAAACGTGCCGGTCCTGCCTTTGGAAAGAACCATGGTTACCCGGTTCACCGCAAGTCCCGGGATGGTTGTTGTAGTATATGTTTTATCTGCATTCGCTGAAGTTTCCAGCGTTGATGCTGTATATTTTTTACCGGCGATCACGACAGAATTTTCCATGTGTTTTTTGCCGTTGACCACTTTTGCGGATATGCCATAGTGCTTCATAATCAACTGATAAGCTTCACAAAACCCCTTATAATTTGCCTTGCCCTGCTCGAGTGCTTTCTGTGCCAGAACCGATGTTCCATTCGGGGAAACATTCTGCTGCATCCACTGCTGGGCGGCAACTGCCTTTTCATAATCGCTCATCCCGGAGGTCACATACTGATTCCAGATAATATCAAGCACGTTTTTCTGGGAACGCGCAATCACCGTATAGGGATATGTATAAGTTTTTTTGCCAATGGTTGCCGTTATTTTTACAGTTCCGGCTTTTTTCGCCGTCAGCCTTCCATCCGCATCTACCGATACCACACTGCTATTTGAACTTTTCCAGACGGGTGCCACAGAAGCATTCAATACGACAATGGATCGGCTCTCTCCCACATACAGTTTACTATACCCTGCCTGTATTTGTAAAGATGTCTGACTGCTATAATGAATTTCGTTTGCTTTCGCATACGTTTCCGCCGCAGAACCATACGGAGTAACTATCGTAAGCCTTGCCTTGTTACATCCTGCAAATGCATCTATTCCAATCGTTTTTACGCTGGCCGGAATCTCAATTTGGTACAAATCCGTCTGATTCTGAAACGCCTGTGTTTCAATCGTGGTATATCCTGATGGAATCTTTACCGTCTGCAAATTTGTCAGAATCAGCTGGCCAAGATTCGTTCCGATGTTAGTAACTACGTAGGAATTACATTTTGCAGGAAAGGTAACTGTGCTTTTTTCTCCCGTATACATATAAATGGAACAGCCTTTTTTCGTTGTTGCACCTTTTGGAATCTGATAGACAAATCCTGCCGCATCCTGCGCATATGCAGTTCCATCCATATCTTTGACAATCTCTGCAGCCTCTGCGATATATGGACTCCCCGCCAGCAGCACGGTAACTGCCAGGAACATCCCCGCGATCTGCCGGATACTCTTTTTCTTAGCTGTTTGTTCTCGGAACTTCATATCTTTTCCTCACTGTAAATTTCCACTACTGTACGATATTATCCGGAATCTCCAGATCAGCATCTGTCAGGATCTGTCCCTCAACGACTTTATTGACAAGCTGCTCTGCATATTTTACCTGCACCTCATCCGGATACATGACATAGCTTCGTTTCGTAGGCATGGAGTAGGTCGTCGATGATCCGCCTGTTCCCGTAACTGCATAAGACTTTACATTCCAGGCAGCCAGATCTGACAACTGCATTTTTACCAATGCAGAAATATCCTCTGAACTCATACTCGTCGTAAACATCCCTGACATACTATCCATAATTGCTGAATAGTTGCTAAGCACCGTTGTTCCGGAAGAAATTTTCTTAATCAGTGCCTCAATTGCCTGCATCTGATGACGTCCTCTGGAATTATCCCCATCTGCAAAAGATTTTCTCTCCCGCACGTAGGAAAGCGCCACCGTACCATTTAACTGATTGGTTCCCTGATTGATATAAAATCCACCTTCACTTGTCCGGAAGGCTTTCTCCGACTCTACGGTAATTCCTCCGACTGCATCTACTAATGTCTTAAATCCATTAAAATTAATCTGCACATAATAATCCACATGCTCATCATACAGATTTCCAAGTGTGGCCATAGAACAGTCTATTCCATACATTCCGCAGTGTGTCAGTTTGTCTTTGGCTCCTGCTGACGCTGCCGTATCCACATAGTAATCTCTCGGTGTATTAATAAGAAGCACCTGCTTCGTGGACGGATTGACAACCGCAAGAATATTGACATCACTGCGGCTGGTAGTAAGTGTAAGGTTTCTGGTATCCGAACCACTGATATAAACCACAAACGGATCTGTTGTAATTGATTTTTCTGCAGTCTGTGAATCTTCCGTAACCACATTTTCTTCTTCATGGTCATACAGTGTTCTTGTTCTTGAAGAAAATGTTTCATATCCATCCTGTGCCTCTACCACATCCACATATGCCACATTCATCAGCATTGCATCAGCGCTTCCCTCATACAATGCCTGTACCATATCAGGAATGTTGTCATACACCTGCGTACGGATCTGTGTCCCGACAGTTTCATTGATCTTTTCGATTGCCTTTTGGGTATGTTCGTAATCGTATTTTTCGGTAATCGCAAACACATAGTCTTTCGCATCCATCAGTGTCTGTGCCGGATCATCCACCATGACATAAGCCGATACGGTATCTGTTGTTTTTACATTTCCAGTAATATCTCCCAGGGTATTTCCGGCTTTTACAAGCATATAAGAACCACCGATACATACAACCATGCATGCAAGTGACAAAAGGATTCCGAATGTGCGTCGGACATAACATGCTGTCTTTTTTTTGCCTTTTTTCCCGAAATAAAATAGACAGTATTCCATAATCAGCAAAAAAAGCAGGATCAATCCAAACAACATCACATACAATTCCGGAAGCATATTCAGCCACAAAACGATTCCGACAGTTGTAAGACTCAATACCAATTGCACCACCAGAATAATTCCGGCGGTTATTTTCCATTTACTTTTCTTTTTTTCCTTTGTTGCTTCCATGTGTTATCCCCAGTTTGCAAATATAGCAACCATCACTTTTTGTTATCCTTTTACCGTTTTAAAATCTGTCTCTTATACACATCTGACGCT
>OWKP01001171.1_pt1 | contig 17170 bp, 15 predicted proteins | sample 1732991 | NCBI WGS metagenome assembly OWKP01 (sample SAMN05065777, study PRJEB22554) | human gut metagenome | biome: ENVO:2100002; feature: ENVO:00000062; material: ENVO:00002003 | host: Homo sapiens | place: USA
TACACCCTAGAGTTCGTCGGCAGCGTCAGATGTGTATAAGAGACAGTAATAAATCTTTACGCTGTTTTCAAGATGGAACACTATTTTATCTGTGATATAGACAACAAAAAAGAGTGACAGCATTCAAACCAAAACGCTGTCACTCTTTTTCTTGTTTGCAGTTCCTGCAAGATCTTCAACTTTTAATTTGCGGACTGAAAGGACGCATAGCTTACGCAAGCAATGTTTTCGTCTATACAAAAACACTTTTTGCGTTGCAAAATGCTTGTTGGGGAGTGCCCCAAACCCCTTTGTTCTGCATTTTTTCAATGCAGGCTGCGCGTCCCGGTGGGACGCTTTTTACCCGGTGATGCTCTCCGGGTTATTGAGGACTTGCATAAGGTGTGATGCCGCTTCTGCCAATGAAGCATACTTCATCTGTTCCGGCACCGGCGCATCCAGTGGCGAAACACCCCACGTCTGCATACATTTCGCAAGTTCTCTCTGCGCCAGTAGTGCGGCCTCCCGGCGCACCTCTGGGGAGGTGTCCGTATCCAGAACGTAGGCAGCATGAAATCTGCCGTTGCAATCTTCCGTCAACTGCACCATGGAATTGTGGTCAGTCCAGAAGTGGCAGAACCAGAGCCTGCCGCCGATGTTCTCCATGTCATGGCGCAGTTCTTCTTCATCGCTCCATTGCGGCACTTCGGAAAGGATGCTCTGCAACTGCTCATACGCCTGCTGCTCGGCAGGGGTTACTTTCTTGCATCGGTATTCCCGCTGGATGGTGCGTTGCCAGTACAACGCCAGCTTGCCCTGCTTTGCGCGCTCGGTTGCATCCTGAATATCCACTAAAATACTGTACCGCGGTTCTCTCATTTCAGCACCTCCAAATCAATTCTTTAGAGAGTGATACACTCTATAAGAATGATTATAGCCGAAAGCGATGCAAAAGAAAAGCGTACCGGCTAAATCCCAGCCGATACGCTTACAAGGGTTGCAGATTATTCTTCGTTTGTAAGATATGGGAGATTGGCAATATAGGTGTCCAGCAAGTCGAGTGCTGCCTTTTTCTGAATAGGGGTCAAGCCTTCCAGCCGCTTGCAGATTTCCTCATCGGTCACATGAGATGCTGTTCCGACATAATCACGGAGCAGAACATCTGCCGGAATATCCAGCGCATTCAAAATGCTGATGAGCGTAGAAAGACTAGGCTCTTTCAGTCCACGCTCAATTGCACCGATAAAATTGGTGGAGAGATTCGCTTTTTCTGCGAGTTGCTCCATTGTCAAGCCTTGATTCTGCCGCTGCTCCCGCAGGCGTTGCCCGAATAATTCTTTCATAGCACGCTCCATTTCAGTAGAGTTGTTTACACTCCATAGAATACCTGTTGTGGTGCGTCCAATACACAATCAATAGACTGTGTTGTTGCCAACAGGATATCAAAGCGCAAAAAATACCGGGAGCCGACCACTCTCGGTCAACTCCCGGCAATCTTTTCTTATAGAGCCTGCTCGTTTTCCTGTGCTGGCTTTTCAACTGCACCTGCTGCACAAACGACGAAGCCCAACGGCTGTGTGAAGATTGGCTTGTAAAACAGGATCGCTGCTATCATAACAGGGTAGAAAGGCCCGTAGGTTAAACGCCTACAGGCCTTTTGCTATGCTTATTTAGAGCAACCGGAAATGTTCTGCCAAAAGAAAACGAATGTACACAGGCGGCGTTCTCTCTCCGAGGCTCCAGTTTTGAATCGACCTAAACGGGATGCCCGTTTCTTTTGCAAAGTTAGTTTTAGAAAGACCAACGGCAGCAACCATTTCATTGATGCTCATGTGGGCAACATCCCAGATTTTAGATAGCCGATCTTTTTCGGCATCAAGATTGGCGCATCCGGGAAGGTCATCTGGAATGCTCATCGTAACGTTAGACAGAAAAACTTCTTTTGCATCAGCCATGGTAGCAAGGTTAAAAAGTTCAGCAGCAGTATACATTGTGTCCTCCTATTTTGTCATCAAACACGGTCTTTTGCAGAAAGCGAAATCTTACGCATAAAGCCATCATCGAAAATCTCGCCGCCCCAGATGGTTCCCAATTTGCCATTCTCGCCGCCGTTATCACCCTCGAATTTGTAAAAAGAGGTAATACCAGTATGATGATCGTTGATGCGGCGGAGTTTTACAATTCCGTCAGGAGCAAGTGCGATCTCCCTTGTGAGCATTCCATTCGCATCCAGCGGGTCATCACATACCCATTCCAGCGCAACGATGAAATCATCGGCGGTGATGCTGGAATGCTCTGCCCAGTTATTGAAAATTCGGCTGTTTCCCGTGAGAACGATATTCTTTTTGACTTCAAAATAGTTTTTCATGTCCAGCCCCCCGTTTGTTGATGTTGCGTCTTTCATTGACCCTATTATATACCCATTGGGTATATTTGTCAAGCGTTTTTTCAATAATAAACCCCGTGAGCATTAAGCCCACGGGGCATCTTACATTATACATCTCTGCCGATCGAATGATACCGTCACACAAAATCGCTCTTTTGTGTGCGCTGGACTTTGTAGGCCATGTGTACGTTTCGCTGAAACACGGACTTCACTTTTGTCAGTTCCGGATTGACCGGAGCACGCTGTTGCTTTTTCTTTGCCACTACGCTTCGCCGTCCTTTAATTCCAATTATACCGACAAAAGAACTTCATGACGAGAATACGGCGATAATCAGTAGTTCACAAAAACGGTCAAGAATTGCTGCCCTATACACAAAAAATCCGCCGAGAAACCCTCCCAAATGGGAAGATTCCTCGGCAGTATTCGTTTACCGGGTCTGGGTTTTCTCTGTGGTGTCTTTTTCCTCTGCAAAAAATCGTTCTACATTTTTCTGTGCGCGAACCAGCTCCTGCATCTCATTCCGTACCTTGCGGTAGTCCGGGTAAGCTGCTTTCTTTTTTGTCAGCAGTTCTGCGAACTCCGCATCCAATTCCTTGACCTTCGGCAGCTTTTGCAGCCCTGCTTCATCAAAGGCCGCTTTTGCCGCCTTGTGCAGGGTGATCTCCTCCCGGTGGGCTTCCAAAAACTTTTTACTGTACCCCGACTTGCGATAGGCATCATAGACCGGGCGGGTCTTGGCATAATTGATGATGTGGGTTTTCAGCACGGCAATTTCCGTCAGCCTTGCTTCTGCTGCCTTGATGGAATCCCCCATAGCATGATAGCGTTCCGTTGCAGCCGCCGCACGTTCCCGCAGTTCCTCGGCGCTGCTGATTTTCTGCTCCTGCAAAAAAAGCAGAGTCTTGGACATCTCTTTCAGGTTGAACTTCGTTGCCCACTTTTTGTAGCCGACACTTTTTCCCTCTGCCATTTTCCCCTGAATATCCACCAGCAACTGGAAGGGCTGCTCTTTGGGCGGCTTCTTCTGGTACGGTTGGTGTTTCACCTTGCCCTCCAGCACCGCCTTGATCTCGTCCTCGCCATAGCCGATGCCCAGTGTGCGGAAACGGATAAATCGTTTCTGCCGTGCGCCTTTCACCGCCGTGTGTTTGCCACGCTTCACCTCATAGCCCTGCTGTTCCAGCCTTTGCAGAAAGTCCTCGTAGTCCTTGGGCTTTTCAGCCAGAATGCTGTCGATCACGCTGCATAGCCGGTCACGGTTGCTCTCTTTCGGTGGGTAGACGATGCGCTTCTGCCGTTCCCGATAAGGCTTGTACTCGATGGTGGAGAGCTGATGTTCCAAACAAATCAGGTCGCTCAACCGCTGCACCGCAAAAGAGGAAAGCCAGAAATTTTTGAATTTCCGGGTCCCATCCAAGGCGGTAGAATTATAAATAATGTGGTTGTGGATGTGCGCCCGGTCGGTGTGGGTGGCAACGATAAAAGCGTGCTTGCCCTTCAAAAACCGCTCGGCAAACTCGTAGCCGATGCGGTTGGCTTCCTCCGGTGTGACCTCCCCCGGCTTGAAGGACTGCCGCACCTGATAAGCGATCACATCGCTTTTCTGGCTGCGCCCGGTGGTCTGCTCATACAGACGTTTCGTCAACAGAAATTCTTCGTCCACGGTCAGCGGGCTGCACTGATAGCTGCTGACCAGTTCGCCCTGCTCGGTCTTGTCCGGGTTCTGGATATAGCTGGTATGGTTATGCAGACAAGCCCCGATGGACTTGCCTTTGTTCTTCCGCATAGGAATCAATCGTGTTGCCGCCAGTGCCATCACCCCCTGCAAAAAAGAAAATGCCGCACATCGGCGGCATCGAGATCATTTGGATAATTTTTCGTAATCAGAAGCACCAGCCAGATACACGGCTTCCAGCCGAACACTCTCTAATTCGTTACCGATTGCATCCAATTCCAGATAGCATCTCCACGCTTCTTCGCTGATAAGCGCCTTCAGCGCATTCTCTGCGGCGATCTTTTTCTGGATCAGCGCATGGTATTCGTCATTGTCTGCAAGCTGACGCTGCGGAATATCTTTCAGATTTTTCCAATAATAGGCGGTCATAGCATCTGTGTCCATCCAATCCCTCACAATCCGGCAACCCAGCCACTAAAACGTTCTGCTGCATCTGCAATCAAAGCGCCCATAAAAATCAACACAAAGCATCCAAACTCTGCCACCAGCAAGATCAAAAATTGCAGCCACTCCCGGCAGTACAGCGTATAAAGACCGCAGCCGAAGATATACAGCATCGGCAGTGCCAGCACAAACGCCGACAGGTTCAGCGTCCATTTCAGCATCAGCGCAAGGAAAGCCGTAAGCAGCCAAAACGGGAAAACGATCATCTTAAAAACGAACCTCATATCTAGCACCTACCTTTCTTTCACCCCGATTATAACGATATCAACTATTGCGTTGCAAGGATGTCAACTGTTATGTAGCCCCCGCAGTCCTCCAACTGCGGGGAAAATTTTAGAGTTCTGCCAGCCGGGAGAGAATCTGCCGACCAATCTCAATTAACTCATCCAGCCGTTGCCGCAGGTCCTCCATGTCGGCGGCGTAGACCCGACCATTTTCGTTAGCGGCTTTGGCGTACTGGTTCAGGTTGTTGCTGCACATCTGCAAGAGATATGCCATGCGCCGTAGTTGCGGCAGGTCAAGGTTCAGACAGTAGCCGTCCAGCGCCATCTTGCGGATATAGGCACTCAGGCTGCGGATGCCCATGCCCAGCATTTTCTCATAAATGCGGTTCTTCTCCGCCTTTGTGGTTCTCAAGATGATGATCTCGTCCCGCTTTTCCCTCACCGGGCATCACCATCCTTGTCGTAATAACTGCGGAAGGGCTTCACCGGCTCCGGCTTGTCCGATTTTTCTTCCAGTGCTGCCAGCACCGAGGGGCGGCGCGGGGTATCCTCCTGTTCTTCCTCGTCCTGTTCCGGCTCGTGGCTCTTTTCGTCCACATCCAACTGAGCGTTCAGCTCTGCAAGCCGTGCGGACTTTTCGGCCAGTTCTTCCTCCTGTGGGAAGGGCTTTTCCACTTCGATTTGCGCCGCTGCCTGCTGCTGATGCAGAGTGGCTAGTTCATTCTCAGCGGAGTTAATGCGCTCCGGGAAGTTGTTCAGCGAATTATCCAAACGGATAATGTTGCCCAGCGGGTCGGTGCCCAGTGCTACCGGGTACCTCCGCTGACCCTTCAGAATCGCCTGATACTCGCTGCGGTAGGTGTCGAAACGCAGGGACAGTTCAAAACCCCGGTAGCTGCCGATGACTTTTTCTTCGGCGTTGGGCAGTTCGGAGCAGGCAAGCACCAGACGCTCACCGGCGGTCTTTTTCTCATCGTAGGTCACGCCCTTGATGGTCATGCCGCAGAAACCCTCTTGCACCTGCAGATGGGCGGCGGCAAGCTGTGCGTCCGCTTTCACCCCAGCAATATAGGCGTTCGTTTCCTGAATGTCAGCCGGGAATTTGGTCAGCAGCTTGTCTTGCAGACGGAATTTCTGGCTCTGGTGGTCGGCTTTCAGAACTTTGAGTTTTGCGACCTGAACATCCAAATCCATCTTCTCCTTGATGAGCGGATTTCCGGCACACAATGCCTTGATCTCCGCATAGGAAAGCGCCTGTTCGTCTACATCCTCGCAGGAGCGCACCGGAGATTTGCTGGTCATAATCTGCGAGATAAATCGCTGCTTATTCTCCAAGGTCTGATACAAGTACGAGTCAAATGTCCCTTCCGTGACGTAATTGAACACCTTGACTTCCTTATTCATGTTGCCCTGCCGGATGATTCGCCCGTTGCGCTGGGTCATGTCGCTGGGCTTCCAGCCAACATCCAGATGATGCACCGCCACAAGTCGGGACTGGACGTTGGTGCCCGCTCCCATTTTTGCTGTGCTTCCGAGCAAAACCCGCACATCGCCAGAGCGCACTTTGGAGAACAATGCCGCCTTTTTGGCTTCGGTGTCGGCGTTGTGGATAAACTCGATCTCGTTTTCCGGCACACCGGCAGCGACCAGCTTTTTGCGAATATCATCGTACACGTTAAAGTTGCCGTCGTTTTTCGGTGTCGAGAGGTCGCAGAACAAAAGCTGGGTCAGCTTCTGGTCTTTGCCCTCCTCCCAGATCTTCAACACGTTCTGCACACAGACGTTCAGCTTGCTGTTGGGGTCGTCCGGCAGCATGGGGTTCATCAGGCGAACATCCAAGCCGATCTTACGCCCATCGTTGGTGACGCAAAGCATATTGTCCACGGACGCATCCACGATGCCGGAGTGGATATCTGCGGCACGTTTGCTCAGTTCCTGCACCATTTCCTTTTGAATTTCGGACGGCTTTGCCACCACGGTTTCAAACTTTGCTTCGGGCACGGGCAGATGAAGCTGGTCGCTGGTCTTGATGTCCGCAACCTCCTTGAACATGGACATCAGTTCCGGGAGGTTGAAGAACTTTGCAAATCTCGTTCTCGCCCGATATCCTGTACCTTCCGGGGCAAGTTCAATGGCCGTGGTCGTCTCACCAAAGGTGGATGCCCAACAGTCGAAGTGGGTCAGCTTTTTCTGCTGCAAGGTACTGTATTGCAAGTACCGCATAACCGTGTACAGTTCGGTCATGGAGTTGCTCACGGGCGTTCCTGTGGCAAACACCACGCCCCGACCTCCGGTGATCTCGTCCAGATAGCGGCACTTGCCGAACATATCGCTGGATTTTTGCGCTTCACTGGTGGATAATCCAGCGACATTCCGCATTTTTGTGGTCAAAAAGAGGTTCTTGTAAAAATGGCTCTCGTCAACAAAAAGCCTGTCAACGCCCAGTTGCTCAAAGGTAATTACATCGTCCTTGCGCTCATCGGAGCGCAGTTTTTCCAGCTTGGTTTCCAGCGTTTTCCGGGTCTTTTCCATCTGCTTGATAGAGAAATTCTCGCCTGCGTGGGCTTTCAGTTCGTTGATGGCAGCAAGCGTTTCATCAATCTGTTCCTGAATTATACGCTCCTGCCGCTCAAAGGACAGCGGGATGCGCTCAAACTGGCTGTGCCCGATAATGACGGCATCGTAGTCGCCGGTGGCGATGCGGGCACAGAATTTCTTGCGGTTGGCAGTCTCAAAGTCCTTGCGCCGTGCCACCAAGAGTTTTGCATTGGGGTAAAGGTTCAGAAACTCGCTTGCCCACTGCTCCGTCAGGTGATTGGGCACCACAAAGAGGGATTTCTGGCACAAACCAAGACGTTTTGCTTCCATGGCAGATGCCGCCATTTCGTAGGTCTTGCCTGCCCCAACTTCGTGTGCAAGCAACGTATTACCGCCATAAAGCACATGAGCAATGGCGTTGCGCTGGTGTTCCCGGAGGGTGATCTCCGGGTTCATACCGACAAAATGGATGTGGGAACCATCGTATTCACGGGGGCGGGTAGAGTTGAACAACTCGTTGTACTGTTTCACCAGCGCAATGCGCCGCTGGGGGTCCTGCCAGACCCAGTTGGCGAAAGCATCCTTGATGACCTGTTGTTTTTGCTGTGCCAGCATGGTTTCCCGCTTGTTCAGCACCCGTTTGGGCTTGCCCTCGGCATCCTCGATGGTGTCATAGATGCGGACATCTTTCAGGTTCAGGGTCTCCTCCAGAATCTTGTAGGCATTGGCACGGGATGTGCCGTAGGTCTCGGAGGAGATAATATCGCCCCGTCCCGTAGCGGTCTTGCCCTCCACGCGCCACTCTGCGGTATAGGGAGAATAACGTACTTTGACAGCATGGCGCAGATAGTAGGGGATCTGGAATGTCTCGGTCATAAACTTCTGGATAATGTTCGGGTCCAGCCATGTTGCACCCAGCCGCACATCAATTTCAGATGCTTCCAGTTCTCTGGGCTGTGCCTTGGTCAGCGCATCCACATTGACCACAAATTCTGGGTTGGTCTCGGCAGCAAACTGCGCCATCCGCAGCTTTGCCCGGACATCGCCGGACAGGTACTCGTCTGCCATCTGCCAGCCTGCTTCCGGGTCGGTGGGGTCGGCGGCAGGGTCTTTGAAGATCACACCGGAAAGTTCGGTGGTAATGCGCCCGTACTCGCCGGGCGTACCCAGCAGTTCTGCCATATAGGGTAAATCCACCTTGCCGTGTTCTCCGATGGACACCGCCAACGCTTCGCTGGGGGTATCCACGCTGGTGACGGTGCGCTCCGGGCGAATGGTGCGCTTGGTGAACATCGCCGCCTTGCTCTTGAGCTGCCCCTGCTCGTCCAGATTTTCCAGCGAACACAGCAGATAGTAGGAGGAATCCTGCTCAAACAGCCGCCCGTTTTTGCGGTCATTCAGCAGACCGTACTTTGCGGTAAAGGCATCGTAGGCGGCGTTCAAACGCTCCTGTGTTGCCTTAATGTCGGCATCAGGGTAATCCTCCAACTGCTGCTGAATCAGCTCATTGACGATCTGCCGCAGCTCCACCATGCCGGTGACACGCCCCTTGGCGTTATCGGACAATTCCACCTGCGTCATCACGGAGTTTTCCCGGTAGAACACCTCACCGTCCACCACGGTGTAGGAAAAGTTCTTCACCTCCGGGTCGGCAGGCAGGGTGCGCCGGGTGGCTTCTTCCTCGGCAATGTCGGGAGCGTCCACCTCGGCGGCAGTATACTGACCCTCGATGTGCTGCACCGCTTCGGCAAGCTGGTCGGCAAGGTTTGCGCCCTCAAGGGGTGCAACGGTCAGTTCCTCCCGTCCGTACTGGGTGTTTTCGGTGGTGAGTTCGCCCAGCACCATCTCCGGGTGGTTTACGAAATACTGGTTGATGGCAAAGCCGTCCTCGGTCTTGCCAAGCTGCACCCAGTCCGGCTCAATATCCGCAGGACGGTCACGCTTCTGCAAAAAGATAATGTCACTGACAACATCTGTGCCTGCGTTGGCACGGAACGCATTATTTGGCAGACGGATTGCACCCAGCAGATCGGCACGCTCTGCCATGTGCTTGCGGGCGGTGCTGTCCTTGCTGTCCATGGTGTAGCGGCTGGTGACGAACGCCACCACGCCGCCCGGCCGCACTTGGTCGATGGCTTTCGCAAAGAAATAATTGTGGATAGAAAACCCCAGCTTGTTGTACGCCTTATCGTTGACCTTGTACTGACCAAAGGGCACATTACCCACTGCCAAATCGTAGAAATCACGCCGGTCGGTGGTTTCAAATCCAGCTACCGTAATATCTGCCTGCGGATACAGCTTTTTCGCAATGCGCCCGGTAATGCTGTCCAGTTCCACACCGTATAAGCGGCTGTCTGCCATGCTGTCCGGCAGCATCCCGAAGAAGTTGCCCACACCCATGGACGGTTCCAAGATGTTGCCAGACCGGAAACCCATGCGTTCCACGGCATCGTAGATGCCACGGATAACGGTGGGGCTGGTGTAGTGGGCGTTCAGGGTGCTGGAACGGGCAGCAGTGTACTCATCCTCGGAAAGCAGATTTTTCAGTTCGGTGTACTCTTTTGCCCAGCCGTCCTTGTTGGGGTCAAAGGCATCTGCCAGACCGCCCCAGCCCACATACTGGGAAAGCACCTGCTGCTCCTCGGCGGTGGCACCACGGTGCTCCTGTTCCAGCTTGAACAGGGTGCAGATGGCTTCAATGTTCCGGGCATATTTCTGTTTTGCGCCGCCCTCGCCCAGATGTTCATCTGTGATGTGGAAATTCCCGACAGGTTCAGACTCAGGTTCTGCGTTGACGGCTTTATCCAAAGCTGCGGCATCCGGGAAAGTCTGCACTTCGCCGTCAATGACCGTTGAGATCGGCAGTTCATCCAGTTCTTCGTCAGACGGCTCCGGCTCGTCCTTGTCTGCTAAAAATTTTGCGTGTTCGACTTTGAGCCACTCGGCGGCTTCTCTGTCTGCAACTTTTTTTTTCAGATTTTCCAGATAAGATTCTGCCTGCTTCTCGTCAGAAAACTGTGGAACGGCGTGATTGGTTTCATAGTAGTCATCATAAAGATCATCCCAGATAGCAAAAAGCGGCATTTTACCGTCAACGACTTTTCGGACAGAGAAACGTTCGTATTCAGGCACTTCGGATTCCTTGGCGATGGCTTCTGCCTGCGCCAGCATTTTATCCACACGCTGAGCAGTCGCACTCTGTCGCAGCCCCTGCTCAAACTGCTGCTTGTTAATAACCTCATTGTCCCAAGACTGCCCGTGCGCACTGGTGTCGATGCGCACATCGGTTTCGCCAACATAGCCGATGGTACCTTCAATCGTTCTGGTGGGCAGGTCTACCACAACTTCATCCCCGACATTGTAGTTGGATGCTTCCTGTCTGGTAGCACGCTGTTCCTTTTCCTCATCTGTCAGATAGCGGTCGGACTGAATCATAAGGTCGATATACTTTTCCACCTGCGCCCATTTCAGGGTGATTTTCTGGTGGTCGGGGTAATGGTCAAATTCCAGTCCCTTCCAGTCGTGATTCACAAAACCCCGGCTTCCGTCCAGAAAATCGTGGGAGTGCCCACCGATGCCGTACTCCTTTGCCAACGCCTTGGCACGGAGTTTTCGGTCAGGCTGGGTCTGGTACAGTGCCATAATGCGTTGCTTGCCGCCTGCAAACCCTGAACCATGCCGCCGCAGCTCGTTCTCAATTTCAGCCTGCGACAAAACAAAAGCGGAGGGCGTTTTTTCGCTCTCCGCTCGGTCGATTTTTTCAATTTGCTGGGCTTCGGTGGGGATGGGCGCATCCAGAAAACTTAGCTGTAAATCAGCTCCGTCATCACCAGTTCCTCTGCCTGCGCTTTCAGGCTGTTCATGTGCTGCACCCACATCAGTTGGTTCTGCGCTTTGTCCGGGGCCGGGTTCTGCTTCAGAAGTTGCTCCATGCTCTGCCGCATCCGGCTCTCTGCCGTCTGCTCCACCTCCATCAGGTGCGGGTACAGACTCCCGTTCAGAAGCATCGTGTGGTACAGCACCGGGCGATGGTTCATCAGATACGTCCGGCGCAGCCTGCCGTACTTGCCCAGCGGCTTCCGGGGCTGGTTCAGGGTCAGGTTCGGGAGAAGGTAATCCCCGACGGTCGAGTAGGTCACGTTCCTGTTCATCATATTCATGCTGGCTCCTTTCTACATTGCGGCGGCGGATGGTCGTTTTGACAGTGCGCTCGATATTCCGTAGCACATCCCGGCTGCAATCGCTGACTGCCGCACCCAGTGCATAGACTGCATCCGGGGTCGAGAAATCATAAATTGCCTGAAAATCATCCCGGTCAAAATAACCCTCCGGTTCAAAACCGCACCGTTCCAAGATGGTGTACATGATGCTGATTGCGGCGGCACTCTTGAACTGGAGTTCCTGTCCGGCTTCATCATAATCCATCAGGAACGAACCGTCAACGATGCCGAGAATGTCGGAGCTGTTGTTATCCCAGTAGGATTCTGCCAGCTTTCCGGCAATGTCCGCAATCTGCTGACTGAGCCGTTCGTGGTGAATACCGTATTCCCGCGCCAGCATTTCCGATACCGGCTGGAACAGGTCATCGTTAAGTTGCCACACCTCCGGGTCACGGGAATTGCGCCGCACCCCGGTATCGCTCACATCAAAGACATAGTGCAACCGGGGTACACTGCTGGACTGGTCGAGCAGGGCGATACCCTTAGACCCTCTGCGCACATAGCGGTTCATACGGTTGTTCCAGATGTCAAAACTCGCACAGGCAGTCGCATCAGGACGCTGGGCGTAGATCATCAGCTGGTCGGCAAAGCTGTACTTATACAACCGGGATGCCGTAGTCAAATAATCCGTCCAGTGTTCCCAATACCGGGTCAGACCGTTTGCCGTGCGCTGGGCAAGGGCAAGGTATTCTTCGGTTTTGCTTGGCATAGCGTTCCTCCCTTCAATCTCATTGTAAACAAAAAAGCGAGCGACCTTTTCAGATCACTCGCTATGGAATCTATGGTATTTTATTCGTATCGTGCGGCAAACTTTTCGGCCTTCTCCAGCAGATGTTCAAAGGTCTGCTTTTCTTCTGGCTCCTCGATCAGTTTGGCAAGGAGCGCACGGAACACGTCGGTGCTGTCCTCATACAATCCTTCTGCGATAGTGTCAATGTGTTCGTGCAGTTTCTTGACAGCATCATCGGAGGGTTTGGACTTAGCAAGCAGGTTGGTCAGGTAGCTGATGAAGGGATAGGTGGAATCATCGTTGATGATCTCGTTAGTTTCCTCGATGATCTTCTGGTTATCTTCGGGGGTCATATCGTCCTTTTCTTCCCACAAGTCGCGGGAAGAAGTGCGGCCTTTCAGAAAAGTGGCAAAGAGCAGGCGGTCAAGGGGAGAGCGTTTTGTGGTGTCCATTGGCAAGCCTCACTTTCTATTTTTGTCCGTACAATAATGCTTGTTCTAGTATAACATGAATCGAAGTATTCTATCAAGACCACTTTCTTGAGGGTTACGAAAAATTTTCGGAACATAAACGCCGTCAGGAATTGTTTTTTATTTCATGTATAACAATAGGAGTATCCTCTGGTGTTGCTGCAACTGCCATAGGAGAGAGCCATTTCAAGATAAGACGTCTGTCTTCAGAAACGCTGCGCGAACCAATCCAATAGTGATGCCAATGACCTCTTCGCATATGTGGACGAGGTGAGGAATGGCCGCTTGCCGTCTTTATACTTTCTCCTTTTTCTACTGACGCAGATTTCTGACGAATAGCGGCTCCAATGCGAATACCTACATCCCATTTCCGAATTTCAGAATATTTATCTTTGATAGTGGCACCTCGTTTCGTTATGAATGACTGTTCACTATTGGGAACGATCTCAGCATTTGAAGCCAGTATGTAAAGAACAACTTGAAGTGCTTTAAGCAGCAGCTCTTGCAGAGCATCGGTTTCTTGTATTGCCCGATAAGTTTGTGCCTGTATGAATTTGTCGTTTCTGGAATTGTATAGAGCTTCCTTGGCAACATGAGCCATATTGTCAGAAATGGTATGCTCGTCTATATGAATGGGATAGCCAAAGCCAGTACCATCTTGATATAAAAAATAAAGCCGCAGTTCACGGTCACCGTTATTAACATCATATTCCAAGTTTACGAAGAAGCCATGAATCGGCTTGGCTCCAAAAAACAAGTCTGGAACTTCGATGTAGAAGCAAGGATAAGGAAGCTGTAAAAAAATCTCCGAAGGAATATCCAAATCATTAGTTTGCTCAAAAAGCAACTGCGCGAAGTCTGGATCAAGTTGATATACTTCTTTGCTTAAACGCCATGTTGCAAGGGCAAATATCTTTTGAGCAGAGTTTATGATATCCTGCTGTTGGTTTACCGGAAGTAATAAGAAATTACGTCCACCACTGGCAATTGCTATCGCCGCAGACATCGGTGCATAGCACCAATCCGGCCATGTTGGTAGCCCATTCATACCATTCTCGGCATGGAAATTTGCCATAAGTTCCCATGCTTTTGGATACTGCTGGGCAGTCTTTTTTAATAACGCCATCGGGGGATATAGATTTTGAGTCATCTCCATATACCTCACATACGAATTGAAGAATTTACAAATTTTCCATACTGGCAAATCGCATTGACACAAAGAGTCTCATCTTCCGATAACGGAATATACCGAGATCCGTTTACACACCAGACTTTTGCGCCAGTGTCATCGCAAGTAAGATATCCACTAGCGGTAGAATCAGGATCAATCCGGTACATAGGATTGATTACAAACCCAAGGTCATGCAAATCTCTTTCAACAAAAGAGAACTCTTTTCCATGAAGAACAAATGTGTGCTCAGCGAATAAATCACCCTGTTTTTGTTTTACATCCGTAACCGTCCAGCTTTCAAATTGCTTCTTGCAATTTTCATAGCCCGTTTCAAAGTCGGCAATTTTTGCGTTATAAGCATCTTGCGCAGCTTTTTGGGCTAAATCCTTCTCATTCTGGCGCTGACGATTTAATTTCTCGTATGATGCAGCCTCCGCCTCTGTAATAATCCACGCCTGATTATAACAGCCCAGAAAGCTTCCATCGTCAGGACGATTCGGAAGATCTTCGTGAGAGATACAAGGGAGATCTACATGACTGCCGACTCCGATAAAACCAGTTTCAGCAAACCATGCTGCATAATGCTTCTTTTCCTCTGGGGTAAGCCGACGAGCTGCGCAAATCTCGATTCCATACGATGGCGCATAACACAAAGTAAGCATGAATGTCCCCCTTCAATGGTGTAATATTCAGTAAACAAAAAGCGGACTTAAAACGTCGCTCACGTTCGTCACTGTACCGCCTTTGCAAGGCGCATAGCAAAATATCCGCTTATCTCCTATATTGCGCGACTCGATATTAACTATAATATACACTTATTAAGCATTTCCTGCAAGGGAATCTCAATATTATGCCTGCTGAGTACAATTCGTCTGAAAGGGAAAGTAACTTTTCTAATTATATATAAGCCGCCCGCAGGCGGCAAAAGTCAGTCTGGGGGAAATTCCAGTTCGGCAAACTCCGCATCCGTCAGCAGTTTCAGCTTATCGATAACGTCCTCCGACAGTTCCCGCAAGGCTACTTCATCCGGCATCAGGTAGCACTGCATGAGTCGCAGTTCGTGGATAAGCCCCAGCCGGGTGCCGGTGTTGTAGAGCATCATCAGCATCAGTTCTTCATGGTCAAAGTTCATGGGCATCCCTCGCTTTCCGGCAGACGGTGGGGTTGCACTCCGGGGCATCGCACTTTTCTTTGAGTTTCATCAGCACCGAAGGACGTTCCGGCTGCTTGTCCAGAAACCCCTGTAAATCCTTGAAGCCGATGCTGTCCACATAATGCACAGATACCTCGCCATTGCGTTTAAGTGCGATTACATCGCTGACGGACAGGCTGTGTCCCTCAAAATCCTGCGGACGGGAGAGGTTGAACATCTGAAACAGTTCTTCCAAAACCTCGTTGTTCGGCACATCCTGCCACATGGCGGACAGATCAGCATAGTAGGTGACCTCGTAATGCTCCGGGTCAGGCGTTTTGCCTCGACGATTCAACTCCCGCATAGAAGCAAATCTTTCATCAAGGATTTTTTCGTCATGCCGCAGCTGCATCACCATATAAACATCGCACCCTGCGTTCAGAAACTTCTGCGGGATGTCCGTCATGGGTTCACCGTCAAAATTCTGGTTCCATTTTTGCTGCATCGTCCACCTCACAGTTCTGGCGCAGAACGTGCAGAGGATTTTGGCGCAGACGCATCACTTGCCAGTTCTGCCAGCTTTTCCAGTGTGGAAGGGCGATGGTCTGCACTCAGTTCCTCGGCTTCCGCAACTTTATCCATGACTGCATCGTAGTCCTGCAGTAGCCGCCGGCCCTTTTCCATGTGGTGTGCTTCCAGAATCTGCTCACGGGCTTCCTGAATGGTCAGTTCCGGGGCATCCAGCTGCCCGCCGTCCATCACGGAATAATCGCTGTGGTAGAGGGTGTAGTCCCATCCATCCTCACAGGACTGGATGGCAAGGTAGCCTTTGCCGCCCAGTTCCCATGCAGCCTGCTCGTCTTGTGTCTGAATTTCCGGGTAGAAGTCGGCATGGTTCCGTTCCATGACCTCGGCAAACTGGCAGATGTGGAACACATTGCCCAGACCGCCCATGTCAAAGTGATAATCATCCAGATGTTCCACCCGTGCCGTAAAACTGCGCCCATCCGGGTAATCCACCTGAATCACGCCGCCATCTGGAATGCGATAGAGGTCATCATAGTGGCTGTTGATGAGACGAATATCCTTCGGCAGCGTTTCCGGCTCCCAGATGCGCCGCCTGCCGATGCCCGCCTGCGGGATGTTTTCGAGGATCTTTACGCTTTCCTGTTGGATGGCCTTGCGGTCATCGTCCGAAAGTTCAAACAGATACCAGTTCCGGGCGGCAGAAATGGCGTTCCTGCCATCGGGCGGCAGGTTCTTTTCCGAGATCTGCCCGCTTTCCAGCGGCTCACCAGTTACCTTGTTGTAGGTGGCAAAGCCGACTCCTGCACCGTTTTCCCGGAGGTGGAGATAGCGTTCATCGTTGATAAGGTAAACCGCTTCTTTTTTCTGCTCCATCAGCAACCACCCTCAAATTCCAGAGAAAACTTGCTGCGGCCATCCGCCTCGGTGCCCAACAGCACGGTTGCATTGTAGGTCTTGCCCTTGGCGCTCTTGCAGTCCTTCAGGCGGACCCGGCCATCCCGCAGCAGCTTGTCCGCCACATGAGCATCCAGCCGCTTGCCCAGACGCTTGAAGAACGCATTGTCCTTCCACAGTACGAAACGGCACTCCCGGTTCTCGCAGAACCAGCCCTTTTCACGCTCCACGACAGGCTTCCCACAGTTCGGACAGACACCAATAATCTTGCTTTTCATAAGTGCATTCGCTCCTTTTTTCATTTCCGTCTTCTTTACCAGTTCGGTAACCATCGTATTGATCTCAGTCATAAATTCACTCGGCTCCATTTCGCCACGTTCGATTTGCAGCAGTTTTGTTTCCCAATCGGCGGTCATTTCCGGGGATTGGATTTCTTCGGGCATCACCGTAATAAGGGCTTTGCCCTTGTCGGTAGGCAGCAGTACCTTGGTTTTCTTGGTGCCCTTGCGCTCCAGAAAACCCTTCTGCACCAGTTTTTCGATGGTGGCGGCTCTCGTTGCCGGGGTGCCGATGCCCTGACGCTCCACGCCCTCCGGCATACTGTCCGCACTGGCGGTTTCCATCGAGTGTAACAGTAAATCTTCCGTAAAATGCTTCGGTGCAGAGGTCCTGTCTCTTATACACATCTCCGAGCCCACGAGACATGCGCAGATCTCGT
>OWKP01001256.1_pt1 | contig 16318 bp, 10 predicted proteins | sample 1732991 | NCBI WGS metagenome assembly OWKP01 (sample SAMN05065777, study PRJEB22554) | human gut metagenome | biome: ENVO:2100002; feature: ENVO:00000062; material: ENVO:00002003 | host: Homo sapiens | place: USA
ATTACTTAACCACATAAATGATTGAATTTAAATTATTTAATTGTTAGAACTAAAATTTCGACGTTTTACACCTCTTACGGACTGCAAAAATAGGGGAAATAGATTGATTGAGCAAGGAATTAAAGAAATAATTCCTTAATAATGGATCAATACGCCAATGTGTCAATATGCCAGCCAGTATATATGCATGGTGCAACTGATTGGCACATTCGTAGGATGGGACTGTTTATTGTACCTTTCCGATTTTCTCACCGCTGGCTGCTTTTTTGCGTAAAGCGCGTGGGGTATCGCCGAAAGAGTCTTTACAGAAGTGTGCGAAATGCGACAGGGAGTCGAATCCGTATCTGTTACAGATTTCAGTGATTCGCATTTTGGTGTGTTGCAGGTCTTCCAGGATTCCTTCCCGTTTCTTTTCCAGTATCCATTCATATACGGGCATACCATATAGGTTTTTGAAAAGGCGGCGGAAAGTAGTGGTCGTGTATCCTCCCAGATGTGCAAATTCTTCTACGTTCTTCACGTTGCTGTAATTCTGTATGACGAAATAGTGGAAACTTTCCGTATAAGTGCTGATTGGATAGAAGAATGAACCTAGCTGGGGCAGCGGATAGAAGTTGGTAATCAAGAAAACCAGTTCTTTGCATTTTAAATCGATATACTTGCTGCAAGGGTTTTCTTCAGCGAGGAATTCGGGCATACTAGTGACAAGGTGGTAAAGCCTTTCACTCATAATCAGTGGAGTGTAGGTCAAAGGAGCTTCCGCCTGTTCCATCATTTCCTTATACCGTTCTTCGCAGAGCAAAGGCAGTTCGTTGAACCAGTAGACAACGTATTCAACATCTGTCAGTGCCAGTATTTCGACTTTGGAGCCAATAGCTTGCAAAACAATTTGTCTCTCGCGTAACGTTATTCCGGGATGCTCTTCGCTATTGATAAGTAATTCGCCCTTTATCATAAAAAGCATGCAATTCTGCGTACACTTATCCTTGGGGATATGCTCTCCTTTAGGTAAGTTTCTATATACAAGGATATTCTCAACATTTTTTGGACATCCTGTACAGTTAGTATATTGTATGCAAAATGAATCTCCTGGCATGAGTCTTATGCGTGATTTATTATCTTAACGGAACAAAGATAGGCTTTTTTTGCGGAAAATGGAACTCTTTCTTCTATTTATGTTTTGGTAGAAGCCTTTGTATGGTCGTCTTTAAATATAGTGGAATGAATTTATAACTAAATATTGCAACTTTATTGTGAAAAACAAAAAGGTCTTATTGATCATGATCGGTAAGATTATTTTCACATTATCAGGGAAGTACAGCGGGGAATAATTCTCATCACGGTGAGAATACTTTGAGAAAATAAGGAGTTGAAAAGTAATTTGAAAGGCTTTTAAAAAGAGTATGGTAGCTATTATAGCACTTTTCGGGTAATTCCTGCATCTCCGGATATTTTTCGTCCATTCTCTTTTATTTTTGCACCCGTAATCTTAAAGAAAGCATTATCTTTGCCGTAAATAAAAAATAAGGCGACAAATATAAAATTATCATGAAATATGTAAAACCCAACCAGGTAAGTCATCTGTCCGATGATGAAATAGAAAAACTAATAAAAGACTACTATGACGGCGTTAAGATAAAGGATATAATAGAAATATATAAAATAGATTGTCAACCGTCATCGTTTAGAAAAATATTACCTGCTATAGAAACGGAACAAGTGTGTCTATATTGCAATCATAAGCTACAAATTCAATACTTGTCCCGCAATTATTCTTCTTTCAACACAGAATTAATTTGTCCGGAATGTGGACATGAACCCGAAAATGAATATTGTCCCTGCAATACCTGTAGGGAAAGAGCGAGGGAAGAAAAACGTAAAGAGCAACAAAAGAAAGATGAACAAGCACGAAAAATAAAACAAGAAAAAGAGCAGTTTATCCGGGAAGTACTTTATTTCAAACAAAAACAAGAAAGAGATATAGACACATTATCTTTTGAAGAAAGAGTCTATATCGGAGCTATTTTGCGAGAAGGAATTGATGAAGGATATAATTTTATTAAGCCATTCAGCCAATTTCGCACCCCCATAGCCCCCACTCCAGTGCTGTCGAAAGATATAACAAATATGCTTTATCAAAACAATATTATAAAAATATACCCAGAGACAGATTTTGAGTGTTTTACTGATATAGATTTTGAAAATAGAAACTATTCATTCTATTCAAATAAAGTATATTGGCAACTTAATCTTAAGTGCGCTTATTTAGAAAAGGTGATGCTTATAGATTCACTTATTAATCCTACTCCCAAAACGAATGGCTATGAAACATACTGTCTATGGCGAAAAATAGCCTTAAATGAATGCCTAGAATATCTCCTGCATAACATAGAAACGATGTTCAATATTACCTACAAAGTAGGTGATAAAACGAATGGGGTACTAAACGACCTATTGAATGAATTTTCTGTCGGGCAAATTTATCACCTCATTTACACTGCCACAAATAAAGCACTAAGATTTAAAGAAGAACACTGTGTAGCAAACAATCATGCAGCTAATTCAATTATTGGGTATATGCAAAGTTTAGGAGAAAGAGCTCAAAATGATCATTGGAATTTAAATAACTATAATAGAGTAAAAGAGTGTCCTCAATCACTTATCAGCAAATTCTTTTTTGAACGGATATTGAGAATTAACGAAATGGGATTTACTCAAAAGCCACAATTAATAGGTATTGAATAATATTATCTTTATGGTGGAACAAATATGCTTAGCATCAGAAGTGTAAAAACTAAAAAAGAATCTTGTCAGCCTATGAGCCTGCTTTTCTGTTATTGAGAAAACTTTATGTTGATTTTTGGAAGTATTATAGTAATTATTGAACATCCATTCCTGTTTGTTATGTGTATTTTTGTGGTCTAAATTCATTAATTATCAATCATTATGTTAATGCTAAGAAAAATTGTATTCTTCCTTGTTTTATTTGTAGGATTATCGTTATTTGCACAACAAGATTATTTAGTGAGTTCTTATGTGCGTGGAAATTTCTACAACCGGGGACGTGTCGCAACTGAAAGTCTGCGGGCAAGTGACGACCTTATTTTCTTGAATGTTCATCCTAATAAAGATGGAACACTTTCATTTGAAAATCCGCGTGCATTTCAAGGAAAAGGGGTGACAACTTGGGAAGGATTGATTAAATCGGTTCGTGCAAAAGTAAAAGGTACAAAAACGAAAATACGTCTGGGAGCTTCCAGTGGCGAATGGAAAGCGATGGTGGCTGATGAGGCTGCTCGTACGGCATTTGCAAAGAATATAAAGACTGTACTGGAAAAGAATAAGCTGGATGGCATTGATCTTGATTTTGAGTGGGCGGAGAATGAGAAAGAATACAAAGATTATAGCCTGGCTATCGTGAAGATGAGGGAGGTGCTGGGAGATCAATATCTATTTAGTGTATCTCTGCATCCTGTTTGTTATAAGATTAGTAAAGAAGCCATTGAAGCCGTTGATTTTATTTCACTCCAATGTTACGGTCCTTCACCGGTTCGTTTTTCGGTAGAGAAATATGATTCGGATATTCAGATGGTACTGAAGTATGGCATTCCCAAAGAGAAACTGGTGGCGGGGGTTCCTTTCTATGGTGTGACAATGGATAATTCGAAGAAGACAGAGGCTTATTTCAGTTTTGTACAAGAGGGACTGATTACGGAGCCTGCACAAAATGAAGTAATATATAAGGGAGAGAAATATGTGTTTGACGGACAGGACAATATCCGCACTAAGACCCGTTATGCGATGGAGCAAGGACTGAAAGGCATGATGAGTTGGGATTTAGCCACGGATTTGCCACTGGATGATTCTAAATCATTGCTCAAAGCGATGGTTGAAGAATTAAGGAAATGACCTCCCCCACAGGTCGCTAAATTTCCTATTGGGAGGTATCAGAAGAGATTTTTCATTATCGTTCTGAATGACAGAGCAACATGAAAGTAAATTCTACTTCTGATACATCTTCCTTTCTCAAGATTGTTTAATTTGCTTCAGATAATCTGAAGGAGAGACACCAAATTCTTCCTTAAAGCATTGGCGGAAATATCCCGTACTGTTCATTCCTACCTTATAGGCTATTTCAGAGATATTGAACTTCCCTTCAAGCAGTAAACGTTCTGCATTCTCCATTTTCACTTTCCGGATATATTCGTTGGTCGAGAGTCCTGTAAGTGCTTTCATTTTCCGGTAAAGAGTGGAACCGCTCATGCACATTTTATCGGATAGATAGTTAATATCAATCTTCTCTGAAGAAAGGTTTTCCTCGATTAAAAGGGTAATTTTTTCAATAAACTCATTATCTAATTTGCTTAAAGCTTCGGCAATTACTATACGCTTTTCACTTAAATCTATTTGATTTCCCGGGGTAGATTGCGCCTGGAATTGGGCAACTAACTTTTTCCTTGAATCGAGCAGATTATTGATTCGGCTACGTAACAGAGAAGCACTGAAAGGTTTCGTCAGGTAAGAATCGGCTCCTACTTCATATCCTTCTTCTTTATCTTGCAGAGAATCTTTGGCTGTCAGCAGAATAATAGGAATATGGCTGGTGCGCACATCATCTTTTAATTGCTTACATAAAGTGATACCGTCCATCACAGGCATCATAATGTCGCTGACTACAATATCGGGGATACGGCTAAGGGCTTGTTGTGTTCCTTCTTCTCCGTTGTTGGCCGTGATTACCTCGAACGAGTCGGTGAAGGATTCAACTATATATTTCTGTATTTCTTCATTGTCTTCTACAATCAATAGGATTGGTTTACCGGTATCTAATGTCGTTTCTTGTGAATATTCCAGCTCCGTATTCTGACTCATCTCCTCTTGAACCGGTTCTGTAGAATCTGCATGTAAAGCATTGGGGTAGATATTATCCGTCAGTAAACTGATATAGAACGTACTTCCCTCATTTTGGACACTTTCTGCACGGATTTCCCCTTCATGTAAGGTGACGAGATTTTTCACTAAAGCCAGCCCGATACCTGTACCGGATGCCTGATGTTTACCGCTTTCCTGATAATAGCGGTCGAAAATATGTGGCAGGGCCTCGGTAGAAATTCCGTATCCTGTATCACTGACTTTAATTTCCGTATACGCTACCTCATTACGCATGGTCTGATGCAAACTTAGTGTTACGCGCCCTTGTTCCGTATATTTGATAGCATTGGAAATCAGATTGTCCAAAACAATCGTGATGATTTCTTTATCGAAGAAAAGAAACATTTCTTCTTTTTCTATCTGAATCCGGAAATCAATTTTGGTATTTTGATTCAATTCTTTGTATTTAAGCCCTATTTCATAAATCAGAGGGGCAATGTTCCCTTTGCTGACACACAATTTCTTGTTTTGTGTTTCTGTTTTTCGGAATTCCAGAATCTGATTAATCAGATTGAGCAATCGTAGCGCACTCTGATGGATAACTGATAGTTTCTGGGCTTGTTTTGCAGGAAGCGATGCTTCTTTCTGCATATCTTCGAGAGGACCGAGGATTAAGGTCAGAGGGGTACGCAGCTCATGCGTGATATTGGTATAGAAACGCAAGCGTTCCTGATTTAATTCCTGTTCCTGCTCATGATTCTTTTTTTCCAGTGTATAGAGACTTTCCAAGTCCAGTTTTTTCTTATAAGCGTGCAGGATAAGATAAATGATACTGATAGATACCAAAATATAAATCAACTTTGCCCACCACGTCAGCCAAATAGGCGGATTGATTCGAATAATAAGCGAAGTCACTTCGTTCTGCCATTCCTGGTTGTGGATACGCGCTTTGATAAGGAACTCATATTTTCCAGGAGGAATATTTCGGAAAGTGACACTATTATTTTCATTGACGGTATACCAGGAATTTTCGAGTCCTTTCAGCATATACACATATTCTACCTGATTGACAAGTGAGTAGTTTTGTACATTGAATGTCAACCCAAAACTGTTCTGTGCATGGGTTAACTCCACCTGTTCTCTTTTTGATAAATTGATGAATATGTCGTTGTTTTCGGGATTACTCAATCGACCTAGTATTTTCATTTCCGTGATAATGGCTGGAGGCGTTGGCTGGTCGTTCATGGTGATATCGGGATTGAAACAGCACACTCCATTGATGGAACCGAAATAAATCAGCCCATTCTTGTTTTGTGTTACACAACCGCTTGAGAAGCTTCCTGCCGGGACATCATCAGAATGACCATAGTTATAAAAACAGTCTTTATTCGTAACATAACAACTGATTCCTTTATTATTACTAAACCAGATATTGCCTTTTTTATCTTCTGTTATTGCACAAATATTTGTATTGATTAAGCCATCTTTTCGTTGATATGTCTTATAAGTTGATGCGTCGGTTGAAGGAAAACATACTAGCCCTTCTCCAGTTCCTATCCACATTCTTTTTTGTTTATCCTGTATGATCTGATTGATAGTATTGGAACAAAAACCGTCTCTTTGGACAAAGGTTCTGAGTCGTTTCAGGTCGGGTGTATATACGCCAAGCCCATCTCCGAAAGTTCCGATCCAGAATCGTCCCTTCTCATCCTGTGCTATAGAGCGTACAAAGTCACTATGTAACTCGCTATTCCCGGTATTATAGTGCCGGATGATTTCCATATTCACAGGATTCAACACAATAATTCCTCCACTATATCCTACCCAGATATTGTGTTGAGTATCTTCGTAGATTGTACGGACATCCTGATTGGATTGTCCTATAAGAGAGATGGAACGAAACCTTTTGTTGCGGTTATCATAATAACTGATTCCTCCCTGAAAAGAACCGAACCACAAATTTCCTTTTGAATCTTGCAGGGAGGTTAGTATAAAATTCGAAGGAATTTCTCCAGTCTCTTTTTTATAAATAGCAATCCGTTTGTCTCCCTCGAATACGTTGATTCCTCCTCCATCTGTACCAATCCATACCCGTCCTTGCCTGTCTGTACAGAGACTGCTCACTACTTTATTGTTCAGGCTGTTTTCATTATTAGGGATCGGAGAGTAACTCAATGTTGTGAATAAAGGTGGTTTGCTACTGATAAAGTTGATTCCTCCTCCCCATGTTCCTATCCAGATATTATCAAAAGAATCCTGGAAAATGCATCGGGCACTTGCATTGGAGAGACTCCGGCTGTCATCACCTTCCTGTATATATTCGAGAGAGATCTGTTCTGGTGAGAGGAACATGCTCTGTTTGAGATCCAGTATTGTGATGCCATTCAATTCTGAAGCAATCCAGAGTTTACTGTCATTTAATTGCTTAATTGCTAATATACGGTTGCATAAAGCTGTATATCTGTCATTTCTGTTATTCTTAAAAGTGATAAAGTTCTGGTCGATAGCATTGAAGAGAGCTAAACCTTTGTCGGTCCCTAACCATATATTTCCATTGGTATCTTTAGTGAGGCATCGTACATCATTCCCGGGCAGGCTCGTCGGGTCTCCTGAACGATTTTGGAAATTCTTCACACTCTTGTCTTTGAGGGAAAGGATGCTGAATCCACCACTTACGTGGCCAATATACAGGTTGCCATCTCCTCCGTCTAATACGGTCCATGTCTGTTCGCAAGATAAAGCAGGCACTGTATTCTTATTATAATGAGTGAATTGTCCGCTGCTAACGTTGAGATATTCTATACCTCTATAATATGTACTGACCCACAAACCGTCTTCATTCTGAGCTGCAGGAGTGATATCTGTTACATCATTTGTAATCAGACTGTGCGGATTATCCGGGTTATGTAAATAAGCTGTAAAGACTTGTTTGTTGTAATCAAATGCATTTAATCCATCCCGTTGAGTGGCTATCCATATAACAGGACGTTTGTTATCAGCATATACCCGGTTGAGTTCATTACCGGTGAGTCCCTGGCTATTTTGTGACAAGTCATTCTTATAATAGGTAATGAAACGAGTTCCATCGAACTTATTGAGTCCTTCTTCCGTAGCAAACCATAGAAAGCCTTGGTTATCCTGTGCGATGCTTACTACATAATTATTAGAGAGTCCCTGTTCAATCCCCAATCGTTTGATAGAATGAGATTGAGCTATCAACTGAAAGGTTGATAGTAGAGATAAAAATAAAATAGAGGCAATGTGTTTTTTCATAACTCGTGCTTATTCGTTTCATTTACAAGCTCAAAAATAGGAATAAATATTTTATTTAGAGTATGTAAATCGTGCATTGCATGATTTACATAGCTTCTCTGCATGATTTTTATCGATTTATGTGGTTGGAATCGTCTACATTTGTGATGTCGATTCGGTAATATTTTTATATTGCGATGTCGTACCAAGATAATATTAATCATTAAATACTAATTATTATGAAAGCTAAATTGTTGCAAAGCACGGTTTTGTGGACTTTCCTTTCAGCTGTGACCTTATTGGTTGGATGTGGTGACGATGAGGATTATAGAGATGTAGACGGACAATCTCCAACTCTTGAATTAACATCAGATCATATCCGTACATTAACAGGGTATGAATTTAAGATTGCAGGTAAAATTGCAGATAAAGACGGTATTCGCTCTATTAGTCTGCAATGTGCAGAACTCTACTTGGACAAGACTATTGAATTGTCAGCTCTTTATTCAGCACCATTGTATGAGTATAACTTGAATTATGGTTTTACTATTCCTGAAAAAACTAAAGGAGGAAGTTTTACTATAAAGGTTACCGTTACAGATTTAGGTGGACGTACAGTAACAAATGATGTGCTAATTACCATGGATGGTGATTATACAGAACCAGTCTTGACTCCGTCTATTGGCCTTTTAAGTGATAACATTAATATTGTGTTGTCCGAAGGTACTTCTAAAATATTCTGGTTTACAGCTGAAGATAATAAGGAATTGGACTATTTGGAGTTGGCTGTTCCTGATTTGGAGATCCTAGAACATGTAGATGTGGAAGAAGGAGAGAAAAAGGGAACATTGCATACTACAGTAGTTTTTCCTTCTGACAAGACAGGAACATATACATTAGTTATACGTGCTGTTGACGCTTTTGGTAATGTTGCAGAGAAAAACTATTCAGTGCTTGTTTCCAGAGTGAAGGATTATGAGAATATGTATCTGGTTGACTTTGAAGGAACAGATAATAAGTTACTTACAGGAAATGATGTGTGGGGAGTTCCGATGCCGATAGAGCGTGTAACGAATTTTACCTATAAAGCTCGTTGTTACTCACCTGCACCAAATACTCCGATCCGTTTTATTACAAGTAAAACTAGTTTTAGTATCTGCTTTGGAGATGACAAAACTAATCCTGGAAAGCTAACAGGTATTTCCGGAGATGTACAACCGATTATTTTACCAGAAAAGAGTTATTATGAAATAAACTTTAATACAGAAGAAGGAACCTATACGGTAGAAGCTTATTCCCCGGGAACACCTATTATTGACGGACTTAAAATGGGATTTGTTGGTGGATGGTTTGATAACGCCAAGGGCTGGGACGGACCTAAGAATGTCTATGAATTGACTCTAGATCCGGATAATCCGCACTGTCTTACTGCAGAGTTGACTTGGAGTAAACAAGACATCTTTGATGTGACGATCACTCCTTATAATGCAAATGGTGATTGGTTGGAGCCAGGCTGGCGTTTTGACGGTAAGAACGAATCGTTTGCCACCAACACGAATGAGAACTCGAAAAAGGTACCTGCAGGTAAATATACCTTTATATTTGATACACATCTTGTTCAGTCTAAATTGCTGAAGAAATAATTAAAATAATGCCATAAAACATGAAACGATATCTATTTTTATTATTATCGTTCTTTGCGCTGAGCCTTTATGCTCAGCAGGGAAATCTGACTGGTACTGCTATTGCAGCTAGTGATAAAGAACCAATGATTGGTTTGACTATTCTGGTGAAAGGAACTACAAATGGTACTGTCACAGATCTGGATGGAAACTACACACTAACTAATGTTCCTAAAGATGCGACTATTGTATTTTCCATGATTGGATACAAGACACAAGAAGTCAAAGTGAACGGAAAGAACGTGATTAATGTAGTCATGGAAGACGATACGCAAGCTTTGGATGAAGTGGTTGTCATCGGTTATGGTGCAGTGAAAAAGAGCGACTTGACAAGCTCTATATCTGCCATCAAAGGAGATGAACTGAAAAAACTGACTGGTGGTAATGCCATGAATGCTTTACAGGGAAAGATTAATGGTGTACAGATAACCGGTGGTGGTGGTCCGGGTACTTCGCCTCGTGTTATTATTCGCGGTGTATCTACTGTCAATGGTTCTGATCCGTTGTATGTAGTGGATGGAATGCCGGTGGGAACCAATATCAATTTTCTTGACCAGAACGATATTGAATCCATGCAAGTGCTGAAAGATGCTTCTGCTGCAGCTATCTATGGTACACGTGGTTCTAATGGTGTTGTTCTTATTACTACCAAAAAAGGTAAAAAGGGAGCTACTCAATTTGGTTTCTCTGCTTCTGCTGGTTTTCAGACATTGAAGAAACCGGATATGGCAAAGGCTTCTGAATATGAGTATGTATTTAAGGCACGTTATATAAATGATAATGCAGAGCCTCGTTATAACAGTAAAGAGAATATAACTGATGCAGAAGGTACTGACTGGTGGGATGAGAGCATGAAGAAGACAGCACTTATTCATAATTATAACTTTAATTTTTCGGGTGGTACAGATAAATTGCTTTACTCTGCTAATATTGGCTATTTCGGGCAAGACTCGCAGTATACTGTGGGTAACTGGCAAAAGCTGACAGCTCGTTTTAGTATGGAGTATACTTTTAATAGTATCGTAAAAGCGGGTATTGACTTTACTCCAAAATATGAAAACTGGACAGATACCCCCAATCTATTGGGTAATATAATGGCGATGGACCCTACCACTTCTATCATGCGTCCTCAAAGTGAATGGACTACTAATGAATACGACAACTATGCCCGCTCTAGCAATAACTTGGTGTGGAATCCGGTTGCGCAGTTAGCTCGCATGGATAAACATAGTGATGAATACGGCTTATTGGCTAATCCGTATGTGAATATTGAACCTATTAAAGGTTTGGTTATTCGTTCACAGTTCGGTGTGAATGCCCGTTTCCGTATTTCAGACGAGTTTACTCCTTCTTTCAATATTGATACATTAGAAAAATCAGATTATAGCAAAGCATATCGTAAGACCGATAACTGGGTGGATTGGAACTGGACAAATACAATAAACTGGATTAAGAGTTTTAATCACAAACACAATTTGAATGTGATGGCTGGTTATACGATGGAACGTTTTCAGGAATATTGGCTGGAAGGATCAAAAGAGCGTACTCCTACTAATGAAGAAAATTTGCACTATGTTTCAGCTGGTACACAAAATCCGCAAACAGCAGGCGTGAATGCCTATTCTTCGTTGATCTCTTATTTGGGACGTGTGATGTATAATTATAATGACCGTTACTATCTGACTGCTTCTATCCGTGTGGATGGTTCTTCTAAATTCATGAAAGATAATCAATATGCTACTTTCCCGGCAGTGTCAGCCGCATGGCGTATTTCAGAGGAGCCATTCATGAAAAAACAGCAAATATTTGATAACTTGAAAATTCATGCAGGATGGGGACGTGTAGGTAATCAGAATATTGATAACTCAGCCTATCAGTCTACTATCGGAGCTGCCGATTATGTTTTTGGTGGTAACCGTGAAATAGGTACGGCAGTAGGTTCGATTGGTAACTCATTGATTAGATGGGAAACTGTAGAAGATTATAATATCGGTATTGACATGGCATTCCTGAAAAACCGTTTGTCGGTGACTGCAGAATGGTTCCGCAAAGAATCTCATGATATGTTGTTGAAAAAGGATAACATGCTGATTTTGGGATTCCCGATGTGGAATGGACAAATGTGGGAAAATGTAGGTAAAATGAGAGCTACCGGTTGGGAACTTTCTATTAACTGGGAGGATCGTAAAGGTGATTTTGATTATGGAATCGGATTGAACTTGTCTTCTGTTAAGAATAAAGCGGTTAAATTGCTGGGTTCCACTCCGATTAATGCCGGAAGTTTTAATGGAGATTATATCATTCGTAATGAGGAAGGTGGTGAAATCAGTCGTTTCTATGGATATGTAGCTGATGGTATTTTCCAGAACCAGACGGAGGTGAACGCACATACTAATGAGTATGGAACAGTGATTCAACCTAATGCTCAACCCGGAGATATCCGTTTCAAGGATTTGAATCATGATGGTAAACTGGATGATAATGATAAGACTTTCATCGGAAATGCGTTTCCTGATCTTATGGTTGGTATTAATGCTCGTCTGGCATGGAAGAATATTGACTTTGCTGCCAATTTCTATGGTACAATAGGAAATGATGTATACAACACGACTAAAGGACGTTATTCAGGAGTATCAGGTGAGAATGTATATGCCGGAACCTACAATGCCTCCTGGCATGGTGAAGGAACAAGTTATGATCTGCCTCGTCTGTCATATAATGATGCTAACCAGAACTGGACACGTGTTTCTTCTTTCTATGTGGAAGATGGTTCTTACTTACGTTGCAAGCAATTGCAGATAGGATATACATTACCGAAGAAATGGACAAAGAAGATTTCATTACGTCTCTCTTTCTCGGCACAGAATCCGTTCACTATTACCGGATATTCGGGAATGGATCCTGAAGCTGCAGCCTTAGGAACTGATGGAAAAGTAACAGAGTCGGGTATTGATTGGGCAGGGTATCCTAACCCGCGTACATACCTTTTTGGGATCAATATGAATTTCTAATGTTATTAACGGAGATAAGAATATGAAAAAATATATTTTAGGTTTGACTATAGCCGCTTCTACATTATCATTAGCCGGTTGTTCGGATTTTCTGGATACACCTGTACTCGGACAACAGGACTTGAGTGAGTATTTTGTGAATGAAGATCAATGTGAGCAGCAGATTACAGGATGTTATCAATCTATATTCTGGGATGACTGGTGGCAAGTACAGAAATTTTATCTGTGTGGTGATATGTGTACGGATGATATGTGGGTAGGCAATACAGGTGAAGATCAGGCTGCTTATGAAGACTTGGCATTTTTTACAGGCGATGCTTATGGCGGAGGAGAATGTTGTCAGAATTTCTGGCAGTATCGCTACAAAGGCATTTTGCGGTGCAATATCGCAATTGAGCGAATACCTGGTGTAGAATTTGAGGACAAATCACTGCGCGATCGTTATGTGGCTGAAGCTAAATTCTTGCGGGCTTATCAATATTTTGATCTGGTGAGATACTTTGGTGGTGTGCCGTTGGTACTGGGAATGAAGATGCCCTCGGAAATAGAAGGTATTCAGCGTGCCTCCACGGCAGAGGTGTACACACAGATTGAGAATGACCTGAAAGATGCTGCTAACATACTTCCGGTTAAAGGTGAATATGCTAGTTCAGACATAGGGCGTGCAACCAAAGGGGCAGCACAAGGTCTGTTGGCAAAGGCTTATCTTTATCAGGAGAAATACGAGGAAGCAGAGGATATGTTGGAACAGGTTATGGGATTGAATGGTCATACTTCACAAGGATATGACCTGTTGGATGATTTCGGAGATGTGTGGAGTATTTCTCATAACAACAGTGTTGAATCACTTTTTGAAGTGCAAACCAACAGTGATATTGCTTATAGTTTAGGATTAAGAATGCCTGTTGTGTGCGGTTCCCGCGATGACGGTGGTTGGGCATGGGGCTTACCGACAAGTAACTTGGAAGCAGCTTTCAAGGCAGCAGGAGATGACATACGTTTGAAATGGACTATAATTAAGGATAAAGCGACAAGTGTGCCGGGTGACACCCATTGGTCTTCCACTGTACCTTATTCGGTTTCTACAGATTCACACAAATCTGGTCGTGTGACTCGTAAAGTGTATATACCTTATGCGCAACGTCCTGAACCGTATGACGCCTCTCATAATCCGTTGAATTATCGTATCTTACGTTATGCAGATGTATTATTGATGTATGCTGAAGTTAAAAATGTATTGAAAGATGACGGACAGGCTCGCTGGGCTTTGAATAAAGTAAGAGAGCGTGTGGATTTAGATCCGGTAGAATCCAGTGGTACTGAACTTCGTGATGCAATACGCCAGGAACGCCGTCTTGAAATGGCTTTGGAAAACCAGCGCCTATTTGACATCCGTCGTTGGAAAAATGATAGTGGAAAGTCTGTTATGAGTGATATTATGGGACCAAATGGCTCATTTGTGAAATATAATACAAAAGAATCTACCGATACGTATGAGCTTGGTAATCAGAAGGAAAGTAGTACTAAGGGACGTAACTTCAAAGAAGAACGTGACTTGGTATACCCGATTCCTACGACAGAGATTAGTCAGAGTAATGGTAGTATAGTACAGAACCCCGGATATAATTAATTAAATGATTATGAAACACAGAAATTTATTTATAGGACTTTCATGCATGGCAGCAGGACTTTGCGCATGTAATGATGAATATACATTCGTGCCGGAGTATGAAGTAAAACTACCGACCGATACCACTATCAATGTTACGATTGATGCTTCGACAGTATATCAGACTATCGACGGCTTTGCATCTTCCGATGCATGGGATATGGAATACGTTGGTAAATACTGGAGTACTTCTAATAAAGAAGCTATTGCTAAATTGTTGTTTTCTCGTGAAGTGGATGAAAAAGGAAATTCATTAGGTATTGGTTTGTCCATGTGGCGGTTTAATCTGGGAGGAGGCTCTGAAGAACAAGGAGATGCGAGTGGCATTGTTTCAGATAAGAAAGAACGACGTGTCGACTGTTTCTTGACAAGTGCAAACGGAAGTTATGATTGGTCCAAGTCCTCTGGAAGGAGATATTTTATGGAAAAGGCTAAAGAGTATGGCTGTGAGTCATTTGTACTGTTCAGTAATACACCTCCTGTATACTATACCTATAATGGACAAGCACGTTCAGATAAAGGGGCTTCGAGTAATTTGAAGTCTGAACATTATGGTGACTTTGCAGATTTTTTGGCTACCTGTGCTAAACATTTCGTTGATGAAGGCTATAACATCAGTTATATTAGTCCTGTCAACGAACCGCAGTATAACTGGAATGGTAATGAACAGGAAGGTTCAGCTTGGCAGAATACAGAAGTGGCAACATTAGCCAAAGCGCTGGATGCCAGTTTGACGACAAAAGGTCTGGTCAATACTCAAATGTTGCTGGCTGAAGCAGGAAAATGGGATTATCTGTATGGAAATGGTGATGCAGGGAGTGCTCGTGGTAATGTAATCGAAGCATTTTTCAACCCTAATAATACGAATACCTATATTGGTGATCTTGCTCATTTACCAAAGTTGATTTGCGGGCACAGCTATTATTTGGATACGAGTTGGAGTAATATGTACTCTGTGCGTTCTTCGGTTAAATCCAAGGCAGAACAGTATGGGTTGAAAGTATATCAGACAGAATGGAGTATGTTAAGTGAGAAATATGAGGATTATGCCAGCTATAGTGATGCCTCCTATATGGATTTAGCTTTGAGTATGGCAAAAGTCATTCATCAGGATTTGGCAACGGCTAATGTTAGCTCCTGGTCATACTGGACTACCTGTAGTCGTGAACGTTGGAGTCAGAAAAGTCGTTTTTATCTGATTCGTCTTTCTCCTGATAGTAATGATGGCGAAAGTTATGAGGATTTAGCTACCAATGGAACTTATAAAGCTAGTAAGAATCTTTGGGTATTGGGTAATTATAGTGCATTTGTACGTCCGGGCTATCAACGTATTGCTTTGAAACTGGAGGAAGAGACTAAGGATTTCTTTGCTACCGCTTACATTTCTCCAGAAAAGGATAAATTGGTAGTGGTATACACTAATATGACCGATAAACGTGCAGAAATAAATAATACATTTGAAGGATTGGGTATGGAAGTGGGTGAATTTGAACAGTATACTACTTCTGAAGCAAAGGATTTGAAGCGTGAACCCAGCTATAATAAAGGTGTTGTCCCTGCTAAAGGTATATCTACTTTTATTTATACTCTTCAATAAAACAGTTTTCAACAGGTATTAGACTAGACAATGAAAGGTAAAATGATTTTAGCTGCTTTAGGCTTTCTCTCAATAGTCGGTTTGGCAGGCGGGTGTTCCCAGCCTGCCCCCGATATAAGTTATCAGATAGAAACGGATAAGCCCTGTCAAACGATGGCATATTTCAGCGCTTCAGACGCTTGGAGTATGCAGTTTATCGGACTTTGGCCGGAAGAGAAACAAAACCAGGTAGCCG
>OWKP01001257.1_pt1 | contig 16314 bp, 19 predicted proteins | sample 1732991 | NCBI WGS metagenome assembly OWKP01 (sample SAMN05065777, study PRJEB22554) | human gut metagenome | biome: ENVO:2100002; feature: ENVO:00000062; material: ENVO:00002003 | host: Homo sapiens | place: USA
CTACACCCTAGAGTTCGTCGGCAGCGTCAGATGTGTATAAGAGACAGTTGCACAATAGAAGCGGTGTCCGTGAGGGAAAGACACCGCTTTTGCAAACTATTTCATTGCATTTGTGCCCTTTTTAATACTTTTTCAAACACATATGCCCGAAATTTTTATGCATTTTTTCTACTTGACAAAACCGCTTTACCCAACTAAAGTGTTAGTCCCGTCTAATTGTCTATACAATTCCACAAATATTCACGTTTACCTACCGAATCTCACACAATTCTCCCGAGATAGTGACTCATTTTGCCCGAAAAGTGGGCAAAACCGACCGTTTGTCCGCGGGTCGCGGACACATCGGAAACGGAAACTCACTTTAGTCTGCTAAAGTGTCCGCGGGTGACGGACACACCTTTTCTTACACATATATTACTTTGATAATCAAACTTTAATATGTTACATGCAGACATTCAGACCATGATAAAAGTGTTGAATGTCTGCATTTATTTTCACTCTAAAAGAGTTTTGTTAAAGAATTCTACATTGTTACCGTGGGAAGATGAGTTTATATTTTGTGTATCAAAAGTGAATGTTAGTAGATCATCAACACTATTTTTATGGTTATTATCGAAAGTATTATTAATAAAAATGATGTCGGCTTTAGGTGCTTTGTCAGATTTATACATATTTAAGCATTTTGAATTTATGCCAGAAATTCTGCAATCTTTAACTACTAAAGATTGTTTTGGGTCAGCTACAGGTGATGTAGGGTAAATGCCATGGCATAAAATGGTGCCCTGTGAATTTAATTTATTAGCATTATAAATATCTTCGTCAATAGACGTTAATAAGTCGCAGTTTAACAAGTAAATTGTATTATTTAATTGCATACCAGACCCAAACGCAGGAAATGTTTCACTGTACATATAGCAATTTTCAAATAGAGAAGTTGAAATTTCGCCGTTAGTTTCATCATCACAGTGAACGGCGTATGAACCGATTGTATTCAACCAGGGAAATACACTACCGCCAGCTAGCACATCTTTTTTCCATGCTTCATGTCCAGTTCCGGTATCAGAAGAATATTTGTCAGCGGTTGCAATAAAAGATAAATTTGCTACATAGCAAGCACCTTGTATTCTTAACGGCGCATTGTTATAGTGTGCAGTATCGTTTTTAATAACGCAAGTTTCTCTGTTAGTTCCAATTAAAGAGACATAATGGGTACCTTTAATAAAAAGGACTTCTTCGTAAACGCCAGGAAAAACAATAATTGTAATTGGTTTTTCTTTACTTTCAATCGCATAAGCGAAATTCAAGGCAGCATTTATGGAAGTAAACATTTTAGAATTGTCTTTTGATACTGTTAATGTAGTAGAGTTGCTAATAATTTTAACATCGTACTTCATATCAATACGTTTTGAAAAGCAGAAATAATAAGCGTTTTTTGGTATTGGTACAATAGCTTTATTATAAACAGAACTAAGCAAAGTATAGTTACTATCATAAAATGAAACTGTGAACACATTATCAGTTGATGGAGTAGTGTCGCAAATAATTGTGCCATTTAAAGCACGTAAGTAAGGTGAGCAGAAATACTTATTGTTAGCAGACAATTTGCCAGTGTCCCAATTTGCGTAATATCCAGTAACACCTATAGTTTGCGGAAGAATCATTGTGTTACTAAAAGCACCATGATAGAAATTAGATAATAATTCACTTTGTATAGTATACATAGGATTTATGATAGCTTTCATGTATTTTTTAGATGTAACAATAGAATATCTAATAAAACGGGCATCGTCAAGTAGATTAACTGTTTTAGTATTGCTAGAATAATAACCATAAATAAATTCTTTGTTTTCATTGTAAACACATACAAATGTATCAATGCCGCTTTTAATTTGAAGTGCTGTTCTAGACGGAACTGCAATATAGTCGGAATAGCTATAATCTTTATTTACATGAACAGCACCATCAGCGTCTATATAGTGTTCATCGGTAAAAGTAATGCCCTCACCTAAGTTTTCTCGAAAGTAATTCAAGTTTGGTGAGAACAAAGAAGAAAGTAATGAGCCGGTCATAAAGGCATCTGCCGCAGCCCCCTGTACCGACAACGATTTATCAACTGCCGGACTAGACGGATTTGTCATATTAGAAGCAAGCCATTTCGTAGTTTCGTTCGTAACAGTAGGTTTAATAATATTTAGTAATGTGCCCTCACGCGACATGTCATCCAGTTTTTTGTTAATTTCTTTCTGCACATCTAAGTTGTCAAAGTAAGTATTGATAAATCCATACAATTCTTTGTAGCTATTTACTAGCGCATCCTGCGCGTCAAACATTTCTTTCACTGTCTTAAAAAGCACAACAAATTTATTTTCCAGACTCAAAGTCCCGTTGAAATCATACGGAATCCCCCGCACACTTGCGACAACCTCACAAGCCTGCGTAATCATCTGGCCGAAATCTGGCAACGTAGGAAAATCTGGAATCGTTGGTTTCTCTGCCATTATTATCCCTCCTTAATAAAATTGATAGAATAACTCTCTGCAATCATCGCAAATACGCTTGTTAAGATTAAGTATGGTATCTCGGAATTTCTGAATTTCCGCCGAATAACTACCGTCAAAACCCTCATCTTCAATCGTATCATTATTATCTGCATGATACGTGTCATTACTGTTGGTTTTTGTGGTATTCTCTCCATTGCTTATAGCACTGTTATGAATGGTATTCTGTCCCCGTTCCATCGTAGACGCATAATTCGTTCCGGCAAAATTAATCTGCGGGTTGTCGGAATGGATATTTTGGGTATTGTTAGTTGTATCGGCTGTCGTTGTGTTTTTCGCTGTGCTGTCTCCCGCGATCACACCTGTTCGCGTATCGTCTTTTGTACTCGTTACTTTTCGCGTACTCTTATGAGTAATCAGCGGGTTATACTCAAAAGTAATACTCCGGTACAACTGTTCATAGTACGGCATATTGACCGTAAGAATCTTTTTTAGATGATACTGAAATTCTCCGATCGTTTCTAACCCGATCTGTTCCCGAAAATACTGTAAACAGAATGTTTTTTCGAACGCAAGTTTTGCGGTTGCATATTCGGGAGCGGATGCATCGACATAAAACGGAAAGTCAAAATTGAAGATTAAAGGAACGGCGGCTTCGATCATATGATCAATGGTCTGATTTTCAAGTGGGGAAAGTACATGATCGGAAATAACCAACTGTTCAATGGTATTCGTCAATGTTTTTGTTTCGTAATTGTAACCGAGAAACATTATTCCACCTCACTTTCCGGCGTGTCGTTTCCGTTGTTTTCTTGTGTGTCGGTTTTGGCATTTGTAGTGTCGAAAACATCCGGACGGTTAATCGGCGTTACCATTTTAGAGTTAAAACGTACATGGATATTCAATCCATATATTTTATTGATCGCATCAAGTCCCCTCTGAATGGTAGCCAGATTTCCGTTTCTTGTCAACTCGATCTCTCCATCGTTGTAACTCGTTTCCGCGGAAACCAGCCGTTCCGGTTTTTCTACGCCGCTTGCTTCGATACCGAGATCAGCTAGACATTCTGCTACTTCTCTCTGTGCGGCTGTATCAAGTTCGTTAAAGATTGGCTGTACTTTTAAATCAATCGTATCAATCTGAATTTGTTTTCGCATATCGTTTTTCGCTTTGATGAAAGGAATATTTTTTACCCACTTTTGAATAAAGTTGTCAATGGATAACTTCTGTGTAGAATCCCCGCTGATAACAACTGGCGTTCTCTGTTGAATGACGTTTACCCTTGTCGACGCTTTTTTCTCTGCTAGACTCTGCGAATGAAGAATAATACTGAGAATTTCCGGTACAGCAAAAGGTCTTGCGAAAATCAATGCGCTTTCTTCCTTGTCGGTCTGTTCATAATACTGTCCATTCATGGCGTACGCAATCCAATCGGTCGGGATACCATAAATATCAGGCTCACCTACCAGATTCACGCCGAAAACACCGAAAAGTCCGGTGATTGGCTCTTTTTTGAACAGGCACATTCCCTGCCATAATAGATAGGAGTTGAGCATCCGCGGCGGAATCTCATCCGGTAAACCGTCATACTCATACCGCGATAATGCCAGATTGACAAACTTGTCAAAAAAGTGCCTGAAATACATTTTTTCTTCCGGTGACGTATTCGGGTTGCTTTCCCAGTGTCCCCACACTTCCTTGTTACTCACCCGATACGGGTTATTATACATGACATCACCTCCTTAATTATTGGAAAGACTATAGTTTCCAACGTCATCCGTGTGCCAGAACGTAACGCCGCGGTTAAACATTGTCTGCAAAAAATTGATATCATCGGTAACACACGACCCATGCAGGCTGCAATTAACCGTTTTGACAAAATTCCAGTTTGACCGCCCGGTAATATTAGGTACTTTAATTTTGTGCGTTGCATATCCGTACATTGTGAAATAATCGTCGATCGTTTTCGCCATCTGAGCGGTTACACTCATCACATGACAGTAAACTTGACTGCCGAACAATGCGGTGGCAACATAACTTCCAGATGAATTACCTTTTGCTGTCGGTGGAATCAAATCATGACTTTCTTTTTGTGCGTTAATGTTTTCGTTCAGTAGATATGTTCCGGTTGCCGCGGTATAAATGCTTTCAACGCCAGCAGCTAAATTTCCGCTTAATGCTCCTACTAATCCTCCAGCTAAATTTCCAATCTGCGATATTGTATTCTGCTTTTTGGAGTAGTCCCATAACGGACTAGACTGCGCTAGAAAAGCCTGATAGCCGTCATTTGTCCATGCACACTGTGGGAAATTATTGATGATAAAACCGTATGGGGATTTTGACCCACCAGTACGTTTATATTCACGCGGAGCCACAAAGATTGCCGGAATATTAAACATAACGCCATAAACCTGCATGGTTAATGCTCCATTTTTACCGTATTCGAAATTAAAAGTATGCTGTATTCCGGAACCATCGTTGACCAGACAATAACAATAGGGATACTGATATAGTTTATTATTTTTCGGGAGATAGCCGTCAAGTGCATCTGGTTGAACGGTTACTTGTGTATAAGCAGATGCATCTGTCTGGAAACAAGCTTCTGGTGCTTGATATACATTAACAATCGCATCTCCGTTTCCGCTTTTGACGTAATTCTGGATAACGGTGATTAAGTCCGTATATTTTGTTTTCCGAGTAAATGTCAACCCAGATAAAATTCCCTGATTGACAATGGGTATAACATTTGTTCCGTTTTCGTCTGCACTTGCACTCAAACAATACTGCATCGGGCCGAGATTCAAAAGTTTCTGTTCGCTCGGATTGTCCACGTATTCCCCCGTTTCCAGATTTTCTGGCACTAAATTAATTCCGGCATAATCAGCTTTTTTGTCAATATGTTCCCTTTCCACATAGCACGGTTGAAGCACCACATTGTAAAAACTGTTCTGAAAACGATCGGGTTCGAAATAAATCTTGAAACTTCCGTCACTCAACCATTCTACCCGCGTCACAAAACCAAAATACCACTCTTCCGTATACGGCTTATTCTGGAACGCAATATAATTGCATTTCAAAAACTCACTCTCATTTCCTTTCCCCTTATACGTCAGTTCTCCCCATCTCACGGGCGCGGATTGCTTAAAAATATGAATTGCTTTTTCTCTTACGTGCGCCAGACAACCTGCTTTTCCGTTTTCATAATAACGCACATGTTCATAGTCATTTCCCCATTCAATCCCACTTGCTAAAATTACCTCGGTCTGCGGGGAAACCGCCGCCACATTTTCCTGCGGCGGCATCGGAATGAAAGTATCCATGTTTCCTCCCTCTTACTTAATCGGTCGTAAAGTAAATGGTTGCCGTTTTGGAAGAGTTGTACCGACTGGTAATCACAACCTTCACACTTGATGCTTTGTTTGCTGTCGCTTTCAGATTCTTTTCGTCTTTTGCGATTCGAAGAATGGTTGTTCCCGGGATTACAAACGTATCAGCGGAAGAGTTACCCTCTACTTTTACATCGACTGCATTATCGGCTACTCCCGTAGAAGTAATCGTAATGTTTCCGCCAAAGTCAACATCTGTTCCGGGGGTCACCTGTCCCACGTCATGTGCGGTAATGGAAGAAACATCAACCTTCTCGGTCGTAAACACGATGATCGGATAAAACAGGGAATAAGAGAACATCTCTTTTACTGTATACGTATTGTTCCACCGCAGTCCGCGGTTAACGTTGTCCTGTACCATCATGCGATACTGTTCGCGGATTTTGAAGAACCGTTTGTCAACTAGTACAGCCACGATACCATCAGCATCGTTAAAGTTATCAATTAACACCTGCTGTGCTTTCGGAATCATCCGATCGAGATTATACGCGCTGGCATAGCTGTCAACATTCATAGCCGCTTTGGTGTCCGGGTCGACAAACAAAAGAATGGTATCTTCTTTTGCCGCAGATGTCGCGCCGGCGAAATTATACAGCGGGTTCGGAAACTGAATCTTGTCGATGTAACTCTGAATCTGTTTTGCAAGTGCGTTCGCGGATGCCTGATTCGTAACCGCATCCACATGAACCGGGTAAATCTGGCCAGCGCGCTTTGCGGATGCGATCAGTTCTTTCGCGGTTATGAACTCATCCCAGTTGCAAGCGGAAACGACACTTTCCACTTTTGCCTGCACCAGACTTCTGAGTCCGTAATCATCGAGAAACGCCCCGCGCATATCCTCAAACCAGATGGTCACCGGATAATCGTTATTAAAATTGATGACATGATACAGCGACATGATATAGCTGTCATAAATAGCGGTCGCATCTTCGATGCTGATATTGGCATCGTGTGCATACCCCTGCGCAAAGTTTACATACACTTCCTGTTCACCATTACCAAACGGCATGGCGTTACTGTTCAGCACGCGCAGAGGATTGCGGAACGCTTCGGTACTGATGGATTGACTGGCAATCAGATTTACCAGCGCAGGAACCAGTTCGTTCCGCGCCATCGGATTGTAAGGGTCGGTTAATGTTTTCGCAATATCGGTAATATTTTCTCGCGTTGCCACAGGAACTCGGTCACGGTAATCAACACTCATCGTCTGCCGAACGGCGTTCAGCATATTAATATTGGTCATATCTAATTTTTCTGCCATTGTTTCACTCTCCTTTTCCGCTCAGAATGAGCTGAGACATATCAAGATCATTGATACTTGTTGCGGTGTTTTCTGCTTCCGGCACTTTTCCGCCAAACTCGGTTACTTTTGTGATACTTCCGCCGTGGGAAAGATCAGACCAGCGGCTTTTGATTTCAGCAACGGCGGAATCATACTTTCCTTTCAGTTCGTCCCGTTCTGCGACCAGCGCGTCACGTTCGGACATCAGAGCTCCGATGTCGGTATCTTCGGTTTTGATTTTTTCGCTGATGGCGGCAATCGCATCGCCATGCGTTTCGATGTTTCCAATGTCGGCAACAATTTCTGTCCAATACTCTTCTAGTGTCATTTTAAAACCTCCTTTTTAAATTGGGATATAACCAGATAGGCATTTTATGCCTTTTTGGTTTCATGGGATGGGGCGGCTCAGGCGGCTCGGGTTGCTCGCCTTTTGCCAAATACCGATAGACCAGCACCGCGTTGTTCAAACGTTCGGAATCAGATAAATACCGATTCCCAACAATCCATCCGGTAATTGCAGAATCTTTCGCGTGTTCCGAAATAAAATTGAAACACGCATGTGCTTTTTCCTGCCGGAACGCAAGTGTTCCATCGTCACTGATTCCCTCCCATCCTTTCATATAGGCGGAAGTCAGTGCGTTCAGATCGGTGCTGTCACTGTGCAAAAACGCTTGTAGATTTTCGTAAGAACTAGCGGCTCCGACCGAATACCAGACATTCTCATAAATCAGATAGTCTAACTGCGCGTTACCATCTTCCCGGCTGTACCCGTTGGAATCTAACCATTGGAACAACCGCGTCCGGCGGTCGGTAGAGGAATTATCTGTCCACTGACCCAATCCATAGCCGGGCGAGCCGACAATCGTTCCCTCCCATAATCCAGGATTTACGGTGGATTCCTGCCAAAAGTTGCCGCAGATGGCGGAAATGACATATTGGCTGATACCGCTTTGCACCTCAACCGGATACCGGTACAGATACGTCCAGGCGCTATAGGGGGACACGGACGTATTGATGGATACCTGTCTTTCCAGCGGGTAACTATCGGTGTGCGCTCCCATCGTATACCCGCCACCGTCAGCGGGATTGTAAACCATTTCGGTGTGACCGCTCCTCCATAAGATATCACCTTTTTTCCACGGCTGATTGGCGGTACCTTTTTGGAATCCTGCACCGATCAGATACCCATCCATGCTCCGCGTGGTAAACCACGGATTGCTCGATAAAAACCCGCCGACCGTACAACAGTAACTCATGAGGGACGAACAATCATAGTACGTAATACCTCCTACGGTCTGCCCCTCACGGTAGTCTTGTGAGTAACCCACGTTCGGGTCGTTGCAGATTTCAATACAAGTATTGTACGCAAGCGTCAGATCAGCCACGGGTCAACCCCTCTTTTGCTACGTATCCGGTATAGACGGTTCCATTCACAACCGCTTTCACAAGATACCATTCTCCGGTATAATACCCGTAGTTTCTAACACCGGTTCCGGTCGGCAACGTTAAAATGACCGTTTTGTCCATCCCCGCGCCAACGCGCAGATTGTAGCGGTCATTGGTATGATACGCTCCGGCGATTCTCCGGTCAAAACTACGTGCGGATTCTGTTTTATGCCATCGTTCCATTACGTTCTTCGGTGGTTCGTCTGCCGCTCCTGCATACCGATAGTGAACGGTATTTTCATACGGAAGATCGTAATAAGACCGTACACAGATTTCTTTTCCGGTCTGATCTCCCGTCTGACCATCAATCCCGCCGTTTTCCGACTGGCTGGCGTGGACGATGCGGTTCGCGTCAACCGACATCGTTACATGATGACCAGCCGCAAGGTGGATATCACCGCGTTTCCACGGTTTACCGCATTTCACAAAACCAGCGTTTTCCAACTGTTCACCTAGATTTCTAGTAGTGCTGTAAATGCTGATCGGAAAACCAGCATTTGCAAGTGCAGTCCCGACAAAAGAGGAGCAGTCATAATCGGGACTGTTCCGGTGTACCTGTGAGTACCCATGCCGATCATCGGCGGCGATTTGTTCCGCCCATGCAACTGTTTGTTCGATTTTATTCATTCTTTCCACCTCCTAAGTGCTGGCAAAGTGAATTAATTGCAGTCGTGTTCGCTTCTACGCTTTTCCGCAGCTCTTCCATCTCTGCCTTGTGTGCGTCTTTTTCTTTCACCAGATACCAGAAAAGTGCGCCGCAACAAACAATTGGAAAACCGAGACTTCCAATTAACTGCGTTACCATAGTTACATCCATGTTTCTACCTCCTTATCCTGCCATTTTAACCAGTCCTCAATTTCACTTAATTTATCACACATAATAAAATTATGAATGAATCGAACAGGCGATTTACTGTTATACGCGTTGCCATCCATGAAAAAGAAATCCCACAAATACCGGATGTGAGACTCGTAATTTTCATGAGGGACAATGATCAGCGTGTCTTTTTCGTCCGCTTTATAGCGTACCGTATAAGCAAGATAAGCATTTTCTTTTTTCATCATGCCGACAATCATATTAAAAACGATACTTGCCATCTTTTTCTCCTTTCTTCCCGTCCATTAAAAACAAGGAAACCTTTTGACCTGCCAGGGACGGGGCGGTTTGCTCAACCGTGGCAACCCCTCTAAAAAGGTTTCCCTGTATTTTCATGATACATCTTTTTTATCCGTATGTCAAGTACATTGTCCGTCGCACACGAACTATTTATAAAGATCAATCCCGAGTATCTCAACCGCCATATTTTTGCTGTCAAGATCGTCAAAGCGCAGATATGCTTTCCGATACGCGTCAACCAGATTTTCGAATAGGTAATCGTAGTGTTCCAACATCACCGTGTTCTGTGTATGATCGCCGTCACGGAACACAGCAACAAAATTACAAGACGGGTTATAGTTGTGCGTGATATAGATGTACCCCTCTTCGTAATACTCATATACCCCATAACTTTTTCCGCTGTGTTCGATCGTGAACAGATACCGCGACCGTCCGGTCGGCTTTTGCACAAACACGGCATCATCAATCAACATCTGATCTCCGACGCTCATGCTCTGCATATAGTGTCCACCGCGGAATGCTTTCAGAGCAGTATTTTCCCACATCGCTTTACTGGCACTGTCATTGTGGGTAAATTCACATACAAAACCACTTCCATGCATCATTTTGGTTTCTTTCTGATACCGCTTGTGTATACCAAAAAATACAAAATAGGGATTAAGTAAAGAAATATTATTCGATGCCATCACCAGCTTAAACCATCTAGACTGACTTCCATTTCCACGGCTGATCGTCAGCAACAACGATTGCAGTTTTTCGCTCTCTCCTTTTACGTATTGTCCACTTTCCATAGAAAACTCATCAAAAAACAAAAAGTAGATATCCCGAAAATACGGAGACAATTTTTTTACACTGTCCATCTTACTTCCAAAACTAAACGCGCATCCGAATGGCACGCCGTCCAGAAAATACCGCACAACATTTCCATTCTTATCCAGATTTTTATAAGTAATCACACTTCCTAATTTTGGATACATTCTTAGCATATCTTCATACATTGCCGCCGCTCCCGTCATCTCCCCTTTCGTCCGGAAAATCCATCCGGTCTGCAATCCGTACTCTTTGCACAAGATACAGCTTGCCGCGGCAAACGCACTTGTCTTTCCAGCACTACGGTTGGAACACGTAATTGCTACGCCAGCGAAATCACCGTCCACGTCCGGCTCGGTAAATAACCGAATCGGATTGTAGTACTGAATCGGATTGCCGTTATCGGCTTCCGATTCAAATTTCACATCATAATCAGCGAAAAGTTTTTCCCAATTGATATCATTCCAAAAAATCATTGTTTCACGTGAAACATTTTTGTTTCACGACCTCCTTTCTATCATTTTCCGCGTCCGCTCCGCGTCCGCTCCGCGTCCCCGCCAGTTCCCCGCCAGTTCCCCGCCAGTTCCCCGCCAGTCTCTCCGCAGGTAATCTCACGTGAATCGCCCGATGATCGCCCGTTTTGCGGCAGATGGACGGCGGTGAAAGGCAGAGCTTCGCTGGGTATAAAAAGAGCTACGCTGGAAAACGTAGCTCTTTACACGTATGGAGTTTTTCAAGCACAAGATATAGTAACAATCAACTACAGGTAACTTATTATACTCATTGGTACCGTCCACCAGTCGGGGCGCGTATTGCGTTCATGTAGTTAAGCGAACGGGTTGAATTTTGCCAGCTCACCGAACTTATGGACGTTTACGGCGGAAAGGTAGGCCGTGAATCCCTTGTCGCGGCTGTACTTGCTTTCTCCGATGGAGAGGAAGAGGTCAACGACTGCGCCTTTGCCGAGTTCGTCAACGCTGGAAACGGTGTTGCTTTCGACGCCATCCTCATAAAAGGCAACGCGGTAATTTGTCTGCGCTTTTACGTAGAGACCAGATTCGGCACTTTCTTTCGCCGGAATCCACTTTGCTTCTTCGGCGGCATCCTCACCAAACTCTTCGATAATTTTTTCAAAGATGGATTTCTGCTGATCTGCTGTGATCGAAGCAGTAAGAACGCTTGTTCCGTCCTCTTCCTTTGCATATTTTACGGTAACGTTGTTCAGTTTCATTTTTGCTTTGCTCATGATTTTTTCTCCTTTTGATTCAGTTTTTTTTTTTTTTTTTTTTTTTTTTTTTTTTTTTTTTTTTTTTTTTTTTTTTTTACTAGGCAGAACCGCGGCGCTTTGCTTTGATCATTGTCTTATCTGGCCACTTCCAGACCGCGGGTTGTGCGCTGATTAGTCGTCCAGTCTCTTTGCTTCGGCAAAGAACTGTTCGTCCGGCATCTCGTAGCGGGCGGATACGGTATCGGTTAATACGCAGATGGAATCCTCCGGAAAACCAGTGGAAGTAAGAGCAGCGGTTTTTGCTTTCTGTGATTTCAGTTCTTTTGTATCACTAAAAGAGCCGATCACCTGTTTTGTGTTTCTGTCAATGACAGAGTAGATAAAATTTTCGATTTTTGTTCTAACCATAATTTTCTCTCCTTTCGTTATGTGGTTATTTGTTCGTACAAGTATATAATAGCATGGCCGACCAAAAAAGTCAATAGTTAAAATAAGAAAATAAAGAAAATATCCAAAAATAAAAACAGGATAACAAGGTCGAGTTCTTCCTCATGTAACGCACAGATCGTTGCTAATACCAAAAACATAAAAAACACAAAATATCTCATATCGTCTCCTATTCCGGTAACACTCCGCCTTGTGAGTTTACCAATACTTCATAGTATTCATTCGATACACCTAAGGTATAAGTGGTATCAATGATTCCAATGTTACTAGCCGTTAAAATTTCTTCCCCGTTGACTTTGATGTAATGGGGTTTCGAGTTGTTAAAGCAACTGATTGTCCGGCCGACATTTTCCATCCGGCGGCAGAGACGGAAATTATGGCAGCACTTTAAGTTTTCCGCTCCCAGTTTCTTATTCATGCCGGCGACCGTAGACGTAAAACGCACGGGGTCTTTGCCAGATTGCGCCGCTTTTTCGTCCCATTCCAATCCGCAGTATTTTTTCGCGCCGAGGGTCTTGAATTGGATATAGAGGTCATCCATATCCCAAACGCCGAGAATGTAACGGTTGCCGCCAACGTCACAAAAAGCAGGAATGTCGTTTTCGATTGCACGTTTTTCCAGTATTTTGTTTTTGGCTGCAAACTCTGTAATATGTAGCTCAGGATGCAAGAATTTGATGCTATCGGTATCGCAGTAGACGGCATCCATTCCAACAACATCCAGCATATCTTGTAACTGTTTTCTTGCATGGGCGGTAACGTAGATACCCCATTGATAGTGCAAAAAGCTATTCTTGCTTTCATAATACGTTGTAAGTGCTTTTTCTGCATCTGCCTTTTCCCGATGCCATTCACCCGTAACAGCATCCATTGCCCACTCGTCTTGCAAAAGATCGGTCACGCACATTCCGAATGTGCTGTTTAATTTGTTCTTAGATTTCATATACTCATACACTTTATCGGGGTTCCCTTTTAACCGGCTCTTTGCGATAAAAAACGACATCATCGTATTGCGCATACTTTCCGGTAACTTTCCGCGCGCGGCTACGTAGCACTCCGAGACAGTAAAGAAATCATAGTCATATTGATTTTTTATGATTGACAGGTCAATTTCCGTCATTGCAATTTCACAGCAATCAATAGACAATACGCGTCCATTATCAATCACACAGTCTTCCCCGTGCTTTTGGCACTTTGACAGCGGGATATACGGGACGGGGATGTTTTCTTTCAGACGCAAGTTGTCAAATTGTACCCGCATGATAACACAGTGGGTGGCACACAAGTTGTCAAACTGTTCCTGCGTTGTGATCTCAACCGCCCGGAACGCACTCATGGGATAATACTCAGTTGCGATCTGCGCCGGATAGCTGCTCGAAATATCCATACTACCCATAACGATCGCAGATTCACCCTTTTTCGCCGTGATCGTGTGCCCCGCGTGGATGCGGTTAGCGTGGGTATTGCCGCCACGGAACGCATCTTTGCAGAGTTGATACTGCGGTAACGTGAGCGCTAAATTGTCGAATACTTCCGGATAATAGCCATGATCGGACTGCATGGCACGGCGGAACTCGCGGCGGACGTAGCCAGTGGATGTAAGGGGGATTTCTGCAAGGTTGTCCTCTTTCCGTAAGCAGCGGATGCATTCACACAAGCCGCGAACGTCGTTGTAGCAGTAACCTTGCTCAGTTTCCGTTAGTGGTGTGGTTGGTGTACGCAGTTTTTTGTAGTCATACGTATCAACCAGTTTATAGTGGGTTACACCCTCGCTGTTTTCGCAGAATTTAGAAAGACTCATGTTGCTGAGAAAATACGAACACCGGAACTCAATCCCGTATTTATAAGCAAAGCATTTCATAACTTTATGGGCATCACGTGCGAAGATTTCGTCAAATTCAATGAAATCTTTCATGAATTGAAATTCATAAGAAAGATTGTGAACGTAAACGACTGCGCGTTTTGTATCAGATGTTTTCAAATACGAATGTAAACCCTCACAGAAACGAATAAACTCGTTCCATGTTCGACCAAAACAGACCGTATCACGTAGGCAAAACTGCCAATGATACATGAAAGCATCACCTTTTATTACTTTTTCCCCTGTTTTGTTATAGCGTTTGTAATCTAATTTTTCCAGTGTGGTTGTTTCAATGTCAAACGCCATTTCTACGTCATAATAGACGATAGGATTTTTCTTTCTTCCTCGTTTACGGCATTCGCGCAACGTCTGGAAATCGGAAAATGGAAAATCATTGACTGTATAAATTGTTTCACGTGAAACATCTTCGATTCCATTTATGATAACAGGAACATTTAATTCATACATGATATTCCCTCACTTTAATTTTGTTCTCTTTTTCGCAAATAATTCTTCTTTTGTTATATATCCATCGAGATATAATTGATACTCTTTTTCGATATCCTTGTAATCAAGTTTAAGATCATCTATTTTTTCAACAAAATCGTCTATAATTTGATTAGACGCAAGTTCTTTGCGAAGATTATTTCTGTATAAGTTTGATGTCAGAAACTTATACAAGTCTTTGTAGTTATCTTCTGTTACTTCTCCATCAATTTTATTCTTTGACTTGTCAAAGCGTCTCTGTAATTCTGCGATTCGATATCCCTCAAGCGTTGTTTCGGGTGCATTCAGAAAAGCGATCATAGTATCCCATTCTTGCCGAATGGATTCTTCCGACCGCTTTACGCCTTTCAAAAAGCGATCTTTTGATCGCCCTTGTGACGCGAAAAACTCTTTTACGCGCCCGTACTCCCACTGGTCTTGCGCGTGAATTTTTTCCAGTTTGGCAAGGCGGCTATTCGCCGCCGACGCAACGCGTGGAAGTTCGCGCTTGATCTGGTCAAGGGAGAGATCGAGTTCTTGATAGATGCTGTAATCCTTTGACTGCGGCATTATTCACACCCCCTTATAAAGATTCGCAATTTATCAGCAATAATATCGAAACCTATTACTTCTTCTGACAAATAATTTTCTTTTTTTGTAGTATATGCTTTTGTACAATCAATATCAAAATTTCTAACTAATACGCGATGCTTTTCATGAAATACCGTAACAATGGCGTAAATTTCGACTTCTATGCTAACCAGGCCGTAATACAATTTTATAAAATCTTTTACTCGCACGGTGATACCTCCTTATACAAGCAATCTTCATTTGCTCCTTCTGACGTATACAGAGGGCACATAGTACAGTTGTCGTTTGCAGAACAAATAGCACGGTGCTGTACTTCGATATAATAAGTTACGTAAGCATATTGAGTGCTTGCGGAATTGTTAGATTTTACAGTAAATCCTACGCCGAACCGTCCTTTATATGGTAGCGGGTTATAGGTTGCATTTTTACGGATGTATCCTTTGGTCATAGACGAGTGAGAATAAGCATACACTTTAAATTCTGCTCCTACTTTTCTTGTTACATAGAACGGAAGTTCAGCAACGCTATTTTTCATTTTAACAAGCTCTTCATACGTCATTTTTTTATTAATTTTCATGATATCCTCTTTCTCCCCGTATTGCCGATAGGACAGCAAATGTAAAGTTATCTACTGCAATGCATCTTGTAAGTGGCAAATATTTCTGGCCGAAAATCCGAATAATAATAAAAAGAATCTTCCGAAAAATGTTCTCCATTTACTATTTCTATTCCATTTTCATAAATGGAAAAGAAAATTTCACTCTTTTCTTTCATAGCTTGTGAACAGATAGTTTTTACTAAACTATCTGCTGTTAATAATGAATCAACCTTATATCTGAAAATCTCTTTTCCATATTTTGTTACTACCACTTCATAGTCACTTTGTCTCTTAATTTCTTTCGTTTTTGTTTCCTCCATTTTTGTATTTTTGTATTATTGGTTTTCCTTGTTTCTGATATTATAATACTACGTTTCTAGAAATATGTCAATACTTTTTCTAGAAATTTTTTCTAGAAAATATCATTGCTCACATATTCACACCGCGGAGCGGACGGACGCGCGTTCACAAGCGATAACTAAAGTTACACATATATAACCAACGGCAGTCCGCGGAGCGGACGGACGCGCGTTCACAAGCGATAACTAAAGTTACACATATATA
>OWKP01001262.1_pt1 | contig 16260 bp, 8 predicted proteins | sample 1732991 | NCBI WGS metagenome assembly OWKP01 (sample SAMN05065777, study PRJEB22554) | human gut metagenome | biome: ENVO:2100002; feature: ENVO:00000062; material: ENVO:00002003 | host: Homo sapiens | place: USA
ATACGTTAGCTACACGTAGCGGGAAATGCTCCAGAGTAGCGTTTACTTCCAGACTGTCTTTTCCTGTCTGGGTTGGAACCAGCTTACCATCCGCCACCATCACTTCCACTTTGTCATGATTCAGATAGGCGTTCAGGTATTGTTTTCCCTGTTCGCCTGGCAGCCAGGTGGCTCCCACTGTCACGTCACCAATTCGTTGACGTTCATAAGTCAATTCATCAATAGCTGCTTCAACCGAAAGTTGAAGATCCTTTTCAGTCTGTACGTAGTGTGCTTCCGCAGAGAACAAACCGGTTATTTCCGGGAAATAAGGTAGTACCTTGCTCAATTCGGCTAAACTGATTCTTCGGATTTCGACATCAATATTCTGTAAAGAAACAGTGTCTCCCCGCACCGAATGTACACGGAATCCCATTCCTTCATCATCCCACATATCTACATTAGCGTATACACGCATATTCTTATGCACATAAATCCAGTTGTGATTTTCATTAAAGTGGAATTTTTGGAAGGCTATTATCGGCTCTTCCGGAATTAATGTGAAAGCTAACCCATCGCCTTTTCCATGACCTTCAAACAGAGGACGAGCATTGACACCGAGCAGTACGCCTGTTTCTCCTTTTCCATTCTTAAAGTCTACCAACAGTTCTGCATCCCGGTCACGAATCTCTCCCGTCAGTGTAGTAGAAAAAGAGAATTGCGGATTCTTCGGTCCGTTAATAACGCCGGCACGCAATTTCATGAGTGTAGTATCTTGTTTGACGGTAAAGAAAATCGTGTCTAGTTGTAAGGTGTCTACTTTCAAAGCGTGAATAGCGGCTTTTCCATTGATTCCCCAATCAGGAGCCGTTCCAAATTTCACTGAAGCATCATGGTAAGCAATCTTTTTAGTAGCCAGAAAATACGCCAAGGGGTTTTCTTGTCCTGCAGAGAAAGAGAAAACTGCCGTCGGTAATGCCTTACGCAATTCGGCGTGATTCAATGCTTTCTCATCAATCTGCTTCATCAATACATCCACAAAATGAGTAGATTGGCGAATTAAAGGATTAACACCGGAGCGTGCGCTCAAGTCGAGTTTCATATCTCCGGAGATTAAATGTGCCGAAACTAAATCCCGACGGGCTTCGGCAACTAAGTTAAAAGTCAACGGACGCTTCATTGACTGCGGCATAATTCCCAGTTCATGTAAATCCAGTTGAGTAACATCAATCGTTATTTTACCGTCGGGGTAACTGTGTGCCAGATTATATTCAGCATCTGTTATCATTTTCAATAAAGCATTATCGCTTGTCAGATGTGCAGTGACCAATGCGCCTTTAAGTTCTCCCGTCAGATCAAGATCGGAAAGATGGTATTTAGCATAATGAAGTTGATCTAATGCAAGATTCAATTTGGCAAATGAATGGTAGGACATGACATCTAATCCACGACCATTAGCTGCAGCCGAGAGAGAAAGTTCATAGATAGAGTCTTTCGGGAGAAAACTATGAAGTTGCAGATTGTCTATTTTCAGATCAGCCTTATAGACTTCGGTAGCGGTATTTAAGGCCGCATTCACATCCATAGCTCCTTGTCCTTCTTTCAAACGGAGATTTGCTTTATATTCAGGACCTTTGATATCCACTTTCGCCACCAGATTCATACTGTCAGGAATAACAAGCGTGCCATTAGGGGCTTCTCCCGACAGAGCGGTCAGGAAGTTCAGGTTTTGAGTAGTCATTTTCAGGCCGATGGTTCCGGTGCGTGTGAGGCTGTCGGTGAGGTTTTCCAAAAGGCCACCGCCCTCCAATGCAAAAGCACCCGGCAGGTCTACCGTGAAACGGGAAATCTGCATTTCTTTCAGATTGCCGTCCGTGCCGGCACGGATGACGAGCGGACGAAATGGATAGGCTTCTTTGAAGCTTTCGGGCAGACCGCCGGCAAACAGCATGACGTCTTCTTTGCCAATATAGGCATTGAGACGGGCAGATAAGCGGCCCGTAGTCGGGATGTTGACCAGTTCCCAATAAGTATGTGCAGATAAATCGATTTCAGAATGTGGAGTGTTCAGTTTCAAACTGGGAACACAGATAACAGAATCATTGGAGTAGGCTCTACCCGTCAGGGCAGTGACGCTCAATCCGGAGCGTTCGTTCATGGTAAATTCACGAATGACTGCGTTCATATCCCTCCCTTTATACAGCAAGGAATCCAGAGCGATGCGAATATCCCGAACGGCAATATGAGAAGCGTCGAAGCCCTCTGTCGGTTGAGCAGTTCCGGTATCATAGCTGGCGGAGGTTCCCAATAATAAGAACTTCTTCAAGTCGTAGTATTGATTCTTCAAATCTGCTTGAGCATCATTGATGGCCGCTTCTCCAATATGGGCCGTCATACGCATGGAATCAGCAGGAAGTTGCATGCTGAACGATACATTTTTCAATTTCAACTGATGAAGAGCTACTTTCCAGTTGATCGGAGCAGAAGCTGTGGTATCTTTGGGCGTAGTTGTGGTATCATTCATCAGTAGCTGCATGTGAGTGTCGGATAGTTCGACCTGATTGATTACCGCTAGTTCATTAGACAGATCGACGCCATGACTTTGCAGGAAGAAACGTCCCAAAACGCCTTTAATCTTCATTCCCTCCATCAAATCGGCTGAATTAACGGCTACCCGGCTCAAAGTCACTTCATCCACTTCAACTTTTCCTTTTATCAACGGCCATGCCTGTACACGGACATTGAGGCTTTCTAAAGACAAAAGGGTGTCCGGCTGTTGAATGACCTCCACGCCACGTACCAACAGATTAAGTGGGAAACGAAGGTCTATCCGCTCCACCTGAATCTGCATGCCGGTTGCTTTAGAGGCGTATGCAGTAACCTCCCGACGCAAAAGATTCTGAACGGGAGGAACATAAAGCAATACCATTAGTATTACAAAGAGTATTATAGGAGTAAGCAGTATCCAGCTTACCCAACGTATCCATTTTCGTTTCATGTAAAATGTGTCAGTGTAAATAAGGTGACACAAAGTAAACAAATTATTCCGAAAAAAGGTTGACGACAGGAGCAAAATGTTCTGCAACAAAAGAAATATAAGTATTCTGTTTTTTCTGACTTCACCAGAAGCAGCGACTTATATTGCTTCATTTATATCATAATAAAAAAGATGAAGTTACTTGTTAGTCATATTACCCAATGTATCCGATTGTCTAATAAGACAGATATTGGCTCTATTTACAGATATACAGAATTCCTTAAAAAATACTATCTTTGATAATAAAAGCAGCGTTCGCCACTAGCTTTAAATCCCCATTGATCAGAAGCTTCAACAGCGATCAAATGAACACCTTCGCAGCACTCTTTAGGTAATTGTAGTCCCCAGATTTGAGGAGAAAATTGCCTTCTGAACGGATTTCTACGATTGAAACGAGTTGGATATATTTTTAGCTGATTCCAACTTCTCACCCTTGCTACATTCACATCAAGTTCTTCTTTCTTCTCACATAATAACCATTCACCATTATCCAAACGACAACGTACTATTGTACTATCTGAAGCTCCATAAACAGTTACAAGCATTTCTCCCTGGTGTTTGTTTCTCAATTCATCGATATAAACATCTGTCGAGTCAATACCTGCAATCCAAATATTCATCTGTCGGGAAGCATCCATCCCTATGCCCTTATACCGGAAAGAATAGTCTTTCTCTGTAAAATCAAAAACAAAATAATTACGAGGAGTACCACATTGCATCAAAGCAGACGGAATACCTTCCCAATCCTTTTCTCCCACCCACCAGAAACCACAAGAAGCCCCTGTTACTAATTCATGTACACAAACATCCTGACCATGTAAAAAATTCCTCTCCACCTGATGCATGTGCCCAGTCAAAGCTAAAACATTCCCTCGTCCTTCTAATATTTCAATCAATGCGGATGAATTAGTAGTATGTACTAATGGAATATGCATACAAAGTACGATCTGAGCATTTTTAGGTACAAGTTTCAGATCATTTGAGACAAAGCGCAATTGACTATCAGAAATCTTCCCTACATAAGAACGTGTTCCTTTACCATAGACATTATTTAGAACAATAAAATGTACGTTTCCTTCGTTAAAAGCATAAGTCGCTGATCCAAAAGCTGTATTATATGAAAAGGTTTGATTAATCCTTATAGAATCAGCATCCCGATCGTGATTACCTATAACTGTCCATGATTGTACAGGCAATAGTTCCATCATCTGTTTGATAGCGGGAAATAAATTTAAATTGTTATTCACTAAATCACCTAAAAATATATTGAACGAAGACGAATCTGCTTGCAAAAGTTCTGGCCATAAAGAACGGGAAGCATAATCCAACTCCTGAGAATTACCGACTTGTACATCTCCTATTGCGTTTATTGAGAAATGCTTATTTACCTTTTTCTTATTCAATCCAAAATTGATTTGTTGCGTCTCGGTATCCCCATGACTATTCCAATAATAAAATCCTGAATTTACTATTTGATTAGACAATAGTGTCCAATTATTCGGAAGAATCGGGAAGATACTGTTTCCCTTAGAAAGTCTGATTCTGAAATGTCCCTGTTTATCTGCAAGTAGAACAGTATCTCCATTAGATATGGCTATTCCCGAAATACCTTTTTCTCCTTTGTCCTGAATCCCATTTTGATTACCATCTTCATAGACACAACCTTCTATCCAAGCAACATCTTGAGCCAAACATTTTGTGGAAACAAAACTGCCTAATAAGAAGAATATATATATAATCATGAACTTTTTCATTTTTTCATCTTATTAATATAAAAACAAGGAAGGATATATTAAGATAAAAACCATCTATACCCTTCCTCGCATTTACATTATTTTATTAAAAGCATAACGTTTACTTATCTGTATATTTAAAAACTATAGCATGGTTATTGTCATCTGTAAATGAAATATATCCAACTCCTGTGGAGGAGAAAGCTATATTCAAATTACTAGAAGCAATATCTGCTAATTTATGAGGATCTGACCATTGCTTAGTTTCATTATCCAAATAAATAACCTTTGGATAATCTTGATCTTGTTCATCTCTGTAGGCAACAAAAGGAGTACCATCAGGAGCTATTGATATGGCCACTGAAGTTGAAGTTGAGGTTTTAAAATCCAAAGGCAATGGATTTCCTCCTACTGTGGACCATTGTTTTGTTACCGGATCATATTTCTTTAGTCTCAAGTTATACACACCTGATGTCACTGCATCATCACTTGTTAAGATATAAAGTGTACCATTTTCTTCTGCTTCAATATCCAATCCAACAATACCAGTCTGAGTAGCATTTGGTTCTACATAGTTATTTAATAGAATACTCCATGTTCCATTTTTATATTCATATACTGAATGACCATAATTTACGCCTGCTACTGCCCCACGGTTAACCACCAACAGATAGGCAGCATGCTCTGTCTTAGCAAGATTACAATTATAGATTGGAGTCCCGGAAGCCAAAAGTGGTAATTCACTACTCGCCCAACTGTTCTGATAAATAGACATAACTAACACTCGCCTTGGAAAAGAAACTTTGTTGCTATTGTTCACTTGTGAAACAATAGTCTCTCCATTATCTAATACTCTTAAATGTAATTGCTGAGATTGAGCATTTACAAATCCTTGATTACCTACATAATTCCAGGTAGTCCCATTCCATTTCATTAAAGACGCAGCACCTGCAACTGTGGTAGCACTGTTATCAGAATAAACGACATAAGGAATTCCATCCTTGTCAATATCAAAATCATAATTTGACAAACTAACTTCTCCTCCAAAGCCTTCTAAAGAACCAACTGCTGTCCAAGTTGTACCATCAACAAGTTTTATGACAGCCATTTTCTCTTCTTCTTTTAGTTTAAAACCAAGATATGGAACTTGATCCACCGGGTTTATTTTTAAAACAGATCCACTGAAAACTGATGTCGCTGTAAAGTCCGGCATTCTTACCCAAGCCATATTAGAAGACTTAGCAACTGTTATCGTATACTTTACATTCTGTTTTCCATTACTAACAATGTAATCTACAGGAGCTGTAAAATCATTGGCAGTAGCACCACTAACTTGTGTAACTCCATCTACCAAGACGATATTACCATCGTTCGTCGTAAAGCGAGCGACAAGTGCACTTTTATCTATAAATGCAGGCATAGTAACCTTAGCTGTTGTGGAAGATAGGGTAGCTATATAATCATCTGATAATATACTTGAATTATCTTCAGCATAAAACCCAAAGGTTAACAGCTTAGCTTCAACTCCTTCATCTGTCCCATCATTCTTGTCATCCGAACAAGATGAAAACGCAGCAAACAAAACAATTACTGCCATCCAAAATAAATCTTTCATTCTATTCATACCATAAATATTTGTGGACCGGAGTCCTGTTATACAATCATATTATTACTAATTTTTAGGGTAAAGCACAGCTTTTATCATGGGAGTAGTGCTCAATAAAGATTTTGCAAAAGAAGAAATATCTTTTGCTGTTATACTATTTACTGTTTGTGCATAATTATTCAGATATTTCCAATCCTCCTGTTGATTGAATATGGAATTGCGAATCCAAGAAGTCCAAAAAGAGTTTTTTTGTTTATCCAATTCAAAATCTTTCAAAAGATTACGTTTAACATCCGTTAATATACCGTCAAATGATTCCGGATATTCATAAAGTCTTTGTAATTCTTCTTGTGTAGCATTAACCAAACTATCAACATCCTCTGGCAAGCAGACAAATCCAATCATCGTTCGTGATAAGAAAGAAGGATATAAACCCGCACTCGAAGCTACGCTTACACTATAGACTTTTCCCATTTCCTCACGCAAACGGTTAAGTAAACAAGTGCGCAACATCGCTTTCATTACATTCGATTTCAATGTGAATGAGCTAAACTCCTCTAACAAACTGTCTTGCTGGAAAATCAATGAAACTGATGCTTTAGGAGAATCCCCCGTGTGACGTATCAATGAACAGGATTTATAAGGTATATTACGTTCTGTATAACACCAATCCGTATCATTCGATCCTTTAGGTAATCCACCGATATATGTAGTGATTAACGGCTTTATATCCTGTATAGTACAGTCTCCCAAAATAACAAATGTGTAATCTTTCGCTGCACCATAAAAACGATTGAATAGAGGAAGCATATCCTCTTGCTTTACATATCGTGTTATTAAAGAATCAGAAAGTATTGTATTTGTGTAATTTCGTCCGTTCAAAAGCCACATTAGTTCTTCCTGAAAAAACTCCGTCGGACTTTTTTGCTTGACACGATAATTTTCTTTTGTCTTCTCTATTGTTTGTTTACAAATTGCTGTATCCAACTGGGGGTACATCCATTTGGTATAGAGTAGTTGAAACATTGTTTCCATATCCTTTACCTGCGATACTCCAGCTAGCCCAGTACGTGTCTTATCAACAAGTAGACGCATAGAAGCAGAGTTTCCTGCCAGAAAATAGTTCAATGCATCCCTTGAAAAATTTCCGGCTCCAGAAAGTGAAATAATACTGGGAGCGAATAGACCTGTATAATAATGTAAAGAATCTAAAGAATAAAGCCCTCCTTTCCGAAAACCAGTCAACAACACCTTCCCCTTATCGAGTTCTGAAGACTTAAATATAATGCGCGTGCCATTATTTAGCCAAAGAGACACAGCTCCTATCTCTGGTATATTTTCTTCTCTGACAATATGTCCCCCCGACGGTAATTGGCATAATTCATCCGGTACAGAAAAATATTTATTATACCGTTTCGAAGATTGTTTTCTGGCTTCTTTTATAATTGACATCAAAGTCGCATCTCCATTCACTTCCTTATTAGCTTTTTCATTTGCTCGCAATAGATAATGCATCTTTTGGGGTGAATATACTTTTGCCAAATTCCTAACCAAAGCAACAGAGTCTAGTTCTGGAAAATATCGTTGAACTAATCGATACTCTTCTTGTAATGAGGTAAATCTGTTTCCTACATAAAAATCGGCATAAATATCGTTCATTAATTCAACGGAAGCAGGATTTTGCTGATTTTGAAGTTTATTCTCCAAGTTATTATAAATAACCTTTTTGGCACGTTCTATTTCCGTCTCAGTAAACCCATAACGAAAGATTTGCTGTTGCTGTGCAATAAACTCCGAAATACCTTTTTCCATTTTCCCAGGTAGTAGTTCTACCGAACATAGCAATACTCCAGTTGCATTCAGAAAACTTGAGTACTGAATACTGGCTTTCCTATAAGAAGGATTTTCAAAAGCCCAAGCATTCATTCGCATCTTAAAAAGGCGATTCAATAATGTTCGGGTCAAATAAGCCTTATAATCCTTTGCTGTCTGAACCGGTTTTGAAAGTGGCAGCAACTGAATCATATCCAATTCTATTGTTTTCAGCGATTCATTGGTAAGTATCTTTACCGCTTCCTTTTTATAAACAGGAATGTGGCATTGCTTCCAAATAGGAGAGGCAAGAGACGATAGTTTCCCGAATTTCTCCTTTATAAGCGTCTCAACCTGTTCAGGATTTATATCACCTACAACGGCCACAGCCATTAGTGAAGGATGATACCATGTTTGATAATAATCCAGAATATCCTCTCGTTTACATTGAAAAATGACAGCCGTATCACCAATAGTCATTCGTTCGGAATAGTGCGAACTATTCAGAAGCTCCAATAGAAAAGCTGTATCACTATCGCGTTTGGCATCTCTCTTCGACAACCATTCCGAAAGTATAACTCCACGTTCTTTTTCTACCTGCATTGAATCGATAGAAAGCCCGCCTGCCCAATCAGCTAAGATAGTTAATGTTGAATCTACCATTTGAGGATTGGATGAAGGCAACTGCAATTTATACACAGTCTCATTAAACGAGGTGTGCGCGTTTAAATCTTTCCCGAATTTGGCTCCTTTCGACTCTAAGAAACGAACCATACCATCAGAGGGGAAATGATAACTACCATTAAATGCCATGTGTTCTAGGAAATGAGCCAATCCTCGTTGATTCTCCTTCTCCATGACGGAACCAGCCTTCACAAACAAACGATAAACGGCTTCCCCTTTGGGATTCGTATTCGGGTAAATATAATAGGTTAATCCATTATCCAGTTTTCTTACAATCAGATTCTTATCATACTGTAAGAACTCCGATGATTGCCCGTATACAACAGGGCTTAGCAATAAGCCTATAAAAATCAGCCATAAAAACTTTTTCATTCTACTCCTTCATTAATTCTGTTTCTCTATCACCAGTTCGCGCTGTAAACCGTCGGGACCTGGAAGCCCCATAGTCAGTCCTTGATTATTGCCAGTCAAACGAATGGTTATTGTATTGTCTTTGTTCTCATCTAAATGATTTGGCATCCATCGGATGCGTATGGGCATATCATAAATACCCGGTAGAAAAGTTAATGTACTACCCTTTGTTACCAGTTCAAAATCAACACCGGATTTCAGACCATCTCCTACTATGACTTGATAGTTCACTTCCAGATTCTCAGTCAGAGGTTTCGAACTCAGATACACACTATAAGTATTAATGTTATTCACATCCGACTTGACAATAACTTTAGATACACCTTTATCTGTCATAATATGAATAAAAGGCGTATCATAAGGCTCTTTCTCATCAGTAGTACATGCCCAAAGGCAGCTTATTAGTAATATAAAGTATAGTGATCTCATAAATGATTTATTTTTAATTGTTTACTGTCGGATTGGGTTGCATATTTGTATTCGCATTCAATTCTACTTGCGGAATAGGCAATACAAAATAATCACTAGGATAAACGATCTTTTCCACTGAAGAATTCGTATTTTCCTCACGTTTAAGATCCTGCTTCCAGCGTATAATGTCAAAGAAGTTATGTCCCTCAAAACAGAGTTCCTTTACACGTTCCTTCTCTATCAGTTGTATCAGTTTTGCGTCTGAATATTGACTAAGTGTATTGACTGCATAGTCTGTATCTACAGCACGCTCCAAAATAGATTTAAGATATCCGGAAGCAGCTGTATAATCTTTCAGATGCCAAGCTGCTTCAGCAGCATTCATATACATTTCGGAAAGACGGAAAACAAATGGATCATCCCTATTCACTTGATTATCTGGCTGTTTTAGAGAATAATATTTGGAACAATAAGCTATTCCATCTTTATTTCTAAGTAAGCCAAGACGGATATCCCCTTCATCGAACAACGTAAATAATGTATCTGCAGGAACACAGGAAGCATCATAAAAAGCCTTTAATTTTCCTGATTGATCTATTCCATTCAATCGAAAGATAGCTTCTCCCGTAGTAGAAAGATCCTGGTACATATTTAAATAGGTATCTCCTTGAGACAGTTTCCCTGTCCCAATTGCCAGTTTTGCATACTTCAGGGCGTTATTCCAATCTTCCATATACAAATAGACTCTCGAATATAATGCGTTGACCGCTTGTAAAGAAGCATAATATATTCCACTTGATTCAATGCCCCTGAAACAATCGGCAGCTCGTTCCAAATCTGCTAAAATTTGTAAATATACTTTCTTAACACTCTCCCTGGAAACATTATCATCGGGACCTGGAGTTTTTAATAGAATAGGAACTCCTAAATGTGAAGCATCTGACGTGTAATTATAAGGTTGTGCATATACCCTACATAAATCGAAATGGCACAATGCCCTCAAGAATAAAGCTTCTCCGAGAATACGTTGACACATATCCTTTGCATTCGGATAAGCTGAAATCACCTGAGGCTGATATTGAATTACATTATTCACATTTGCCAAGGCTTCATATATTTTACGCCAAATATACCCTACAGCTCCTGTCTCTTGTAAAGCATCAGAAGTAAAATTATACTGATCAAGCATATCTGCTCCTGCAGAGACATACTTCATTGACAACATATTTCCGGCAACATCCGGATATTTTGTAAACTCATTGTCATAATAAGCATACATCTTATTATATGCGCCAACCAGCCCTGCATTAAGTCCGTCAGGATCTGAAAGGAATGAAGGGATTGTTGTTTTTCCTTTTTCTTCAACTTCTAAAAAATTGGTACAACTGCTAACCAATTGCATAATGATGCATAAAGCACCGACTAGTAGATATATTCTTTTTTTCATGTTATCTTAAACCTATTTAATTATAATCCTACATTTAGTGCTATCGAGAAATATCTTTCCATCGGATAACCACTCATACATGTTTTATAAGAATTATGATCCTTTCCCGAATAAGGGGTCCAGACCCATAAATTATCTCCAATTAAAGAAATAGAACAATCTTTTAAGCCAGTCGAATGTAGAATTGTCCGGGGAATTCGATAGGAAAATACTAGATTCTGCAAACGAACCTGAGTTTTGTTATACAAATAACGGGTAGAGTTCATCACCGACTGAGTAGAGACACCCCATATTGGTTTAGGGTTCAGCACTAAATCGCCGGATTTTTGCCAACGATTCAACTGGTCAATAGACTGATTTTCCGTCATTATATTCAACCCATCCGAATTACTTGCCCTACCGAAAGATGTAAATCCGTAGCCTCCTATTGAATAATTGAACATAAAGCGCAAACTAAAATCTTTGTACGTTAAAGTATTTGTCAAGCCACCAGCTAGGACAGGAGTTGAACTCTTATACGGGACACGGTTATCCGTACTGTAAATCCGTGTTATATTCCCTTTTGCATCATACCACAAAGGTGCTCCGTCACGAGGATCAACTCCAGCCCAGCGCACTAAGTTATATGTATGTATGTCATATCCTTCCCTCCAAACCATCTCACCCATATTTTTCTGAATGCCATTATATAGCTCTAAGAGTTTATTACTATTATGTGCTAGATTCAGATCAGTTAACCAACTGAAATCACCATCTTTCTTCGGCCGGAAATTGTGACTAGTTATAGTCACTTCAATCCCTTTATTTAATATTGTTCCTACATTTCTATACACACGAGTATCACCTGTCGTTCGAGAAACATCTAAATTACTCAACAAATTAGTTGTCTTATTATGATACCCTTCAACTTCTATATCCAAACGATCGAACAAGCGTACACGAACACCTATATTTGTCATATAAGTAGTTTCCCAACTCAAACGGCTGTTTGGACACCCCGACATAACACCACCTATTTCTCCTGCATAAGAATAACTTTCCCCATAAGAATATAAGCCAAGAGCTTCCTGAGAACCTAAGCGGGAATTTCCATTTGCCCCATAACTAGCTTTTATTTTCAAAATATTCATCCATGGAATATTGTAAAAACTCTCATTCTGAACATTCCAAGAAACTCCTATAGAACCAAAATTAGCCCAGCGTACATCTGACCCAAATTGTGAATTTCCGTCTCTACGTCCATTTAATGTCACATAATATCGATGATCGTAAGAATAACTAAGCTGCCCTAACATAGAAGCTTTGCGTTTCGTCTTACTAGTATTAGTCCCTTTACGCTCTTTTGCATAAGACACATCTTGAATATGATCATTAATGAAGCCTGACCCTGTAACTCCAAGTGTCACATAGTCCTGTGAACCAGCCTCAATCCCCAATAATCCACTTATATCATGTTTATCAAAAGACTGCTTATAATTAATGCGATGTACAGTAGTCCAGTTCATCATATTTAATGAGTTTCTAGTGGAATAACCTATCGGACCATCAGCGCTCGTCATTCCGGACCAATTAGTACGAGCATAATAAATTTCTTCCTTACCTGACTGATAATCAACACCAAATTGTCCTGTGTAAGATAACCCTGAAAGAATATCATATCTCAACATTAAATTGGCATTCGTATATAAAGTCTTTTGATTATAAATATTCTCTTCCCTTTCCGCTACACTGTTCAAGAAACGGTTCTCCGACCATTTAGGACTTCCATCCGTTTCTTTTCCGGATATAACCTTATTGTAAAGACGAAAAGTTCCATCTTCATTATATGGTTCGAATATCGGTAAGTACTCATAATAATCCCTTCCTGGATTAAACAAATCATTCACATTATAAGAAGTAGCAAGATCAACCGAGACCTTAAACTTTCGAAGAAAAGTAAAATCCAAATTAGAACGAATAGAAAAACGCTGTTGTTTATTCCCTTTCACCGTTGCTGTATTCTCTAAATAAGAAGCTGATAAATAATACGCTGTATTCCGAGCCCCTCCCATTAAAGATAAATTTGTTTGAAAAGTATTAGCGGTATCATAAAACACATCTGTCCAATCTGTATTTGTAAGGCTGTATTTGTTCATTTCATTATCAGTATAGGGAAAGTATTTTAAATCGTTCCCTGCATTTTGATAAGCTTCCTTAGCTAACATTAGATATTGATTGGCATTCAGAACTTTCGGACTAGTACTCTTATCAATCTTTGCAACTCCATATTGAGCCGTTAAATGAATACGCAAGTCACCTTCTTTTCCTTTTTTAGTTGTTATCAATATGACTCCGTTTGCACCATTCGCTCCGTAAATGGAAGTTGCCGTAGCATCCTTCAATACTGTTATTGACTCAATATCATCAGGATTGATAAAAGATAACGGACTGATAGTCGTACTCATTCCAGGAATCAAATTAGTATGTTCACCTGTATAAATAGGAGTCCCATCCACAACCCACAATGGCTCGTTCGAAGCAGATAGAGAAGCATCTCCACGAACCCTTACATTGTAACGTGCACGTGTATTATCCGGTGAATCTGTATTCGGATCAATTTTCACTCCCGGAATCAAGCCATCCAACATTTTATCCACTCGTAAAGCTGGTAATGCTTTTAACTGGTCAGCATTCACTTGAAAAGCACTACCGACTTGGTCTAGCCTCTTTTGTGCTGTACCATACGCTCCTACAACCACGACATCATCAATAGAAATCGCATCCTGAACAAGTTTTACATTAAGTACTCTTCCCTTAACGGGTACTGTTTTCGTTTTCATCCCCACAAATGAAAAAGTTAAAAAAGCCTCTGCCTTACTAGACACTTGAATTGAATAGCGTCCATCCATATCCGTTATCGTAATATTACGAGTATCCTTTTGTTGTATAGTTACACCGACTAATGGTTCACCGGTATCATCCTTTACTTCTCCTGTTACTAAGAATTTATCATCCTGCTGTAGTTCTTCTTTTTTATTAACAGTGATAATATTGCCAGACTTTTTAAAAATAAAACCTGTTCCATTAAACAAACGATTCAAAACATCAAAAACTGATTCCTTTTCTGCCGTAACGGAAATCGGTGTTATAGTCTCCAATAATTCTGTATTATAAACAAAATCCAGTTTGGTCTGTTTTTGGATCTCATTAAACAATGTACTAACAGAAACACCACTCAAATGTAACGTTACCTTATAATTCTCTTGCATATAATCTTCACCAACGAACAAGAACGATTCCTCACTATAATTTTCATGAGAAATGGCATACAGGTAATTAGGGACTAATGTTGTACATAGCAACATTATAATAATTAGAATTCTCATAATCACTTATATATTATTATTTATTCTTCCGATCAATTTTAATACGAAGTCCGGAAATCTTAAAGTCAACATTTACTGTCTCTTCGATAGCATTCAAAATGACAGCTATATCGTCATATCGATATAAACTGCCTGTGAAATGAAGTTCTTTCAATGATTTATCTAAGAAATCAACATCTACATTATACCACAATGCAAGTTCTTCCATCAGACTTCCCAGACTCTCATCATAAAAAATAAAACGATTAGAATGCCAAGCGGTATTTAATAACAAATCTTTATTTTCAACTGATAAAAGATCCGTAGAAGCATCCCATATGGCTAGCTGTCCTGGTGATAGTTTATGCAACTTTTGAGATTGAGTATAAATTCCAATGCTACCCTGCACTAAAGCAACTTCAACTTTTCCTTTCACACGAGACTTCACATTAAACGCCGTCCCAAACTGCTGTATCAAAATTCCTTGAGTTTCTACTTTAAATGGATGTAATGAATCTTTCGCTATTTCAAAAAAGGCCTCCCCTTTCAATTCTACAGTTCGTTCATTCATACCTTTAAAACTAACCGGATATTTCAACTCTGATAAAGAATTCAAATGTACCCTTGTTCCATCTGATAAAGTTAATCGAAATTCTCCTCCACGAGGAACAGACAAAGTATTCTGTTGACTTATTTCCACTTTTGATGTTTCTGGGATATGATAAACAATCATCCCATCATACTCTCTTGCAATAGGTGTATCACCTATATAAATCCAATGTTCTTGCCCTGATTTTTTCAATTGTTTAGCACTACCATCTTCTAAAGTCAATATTGCTTTTGACTCTCCAGGAGTTATTCGTGATGCCTCATAGTAAAAATAGAGTCCTCCCCCTACAGAAAATAGCAATATCAGTAGAGCACAAGCAATCTTCAACCAACGACGAGAAAAAAAGCCTATTTTTCTTTGCGTTGATATCCTTCTAGTTCCCTTATGTAAAGAGGTCCATACTTTACGGAAAGCCTCATCCGATTTAGCATCAAAACGATGATATTGACGATAATCCTCAACAGCAGTCTTATCCAAGTTGATTTTCTGAAAAAAACGCAGATGAGATTCATCCTCTTGCAACCATTTTTTTAGAATTTGGTCTTCTTCTTTAGATAAACACCCGACCAAGTATTTAACAATTAGTTTTTCAATCTCCATACTATCTAATTATCATTTGTATTACACAAACGATTATAGATATAAATCGAGGTACAAGAAAAGAATAAAAAATGAGGTATCTGGATATTTTTTTTGCAATTTCTCTTTCAGATTGTTCCGAAGAGTTTTCATTGCACGTTTCTTTTGAGTTTTAACAGTTTCTATTGACAACGATAATTTTTTAGCAATAGCATCATTATCATAACCTTCCAGATGTAACAAGAATATTTCCCGACAACGTTCCGGAAGTAAATCAATCTGTTTAAATAGTAAGCGAAAAACTTCTTCTTTCTGAAAAGAATCATCCGACAAGAAACGATTTGCAGTCAAAGCTTCTTCAATATAACGACTTTCTACATTTTGATGTCGCAAATAATCAAAAGCCGCATTTCTTATCGAAATATAAAGAAATGAACGAAAATTCGCTTGCGAAGGAAATATACGATTTTCTTCCCACAAAGATGCAAATACATCTTGTACGATATCTTCAGCTATATCTTCACGTTTCGTATATTTTTGAGCATAACATACTAATATCCCTGTCTCTTATACACATCTCCGAGCCCACGAGACATGCGCAGATCTC
>OWKP01001291.1_pt1 | contig 16044 bp, 16 predicted proteins | sample 1732991 | NCBI WGS metagenome assembly OWKP01 (sample SAMN05065777, study PRJEB22554) | human gut metagenome | biome: ENVO:2100002; feature: ENVO:00000062; material: ENVO:00002003 | host: Homo sapiens | place: USA
GGGCTCGGAGATGTGTATAAGAGACAGCTGCGCTACGGCAACCTCGGTTGCGCCCGCGCAAAACATCAGCACAAACAAAACCCAGAATTTACGGTTTTTCGCCAAGGAACGGAAAGAGGGGGCCTCTTCGGTCTCCGATTTCGGCAGCGAATAGAGGGGCACGAAGCAAAACAGGACAGCGTTTGCCGCGGGCAGGATCGCCCATACGCAGGCAATGGCGCGCCACTGTGAAATTCCTACCAGATTGAACAGCAGGGTAGAGACGAGAATGACAAATACGCTCCCCCAGCAATAAAAAGAGTGCAGTAACCCCATGGAAGACGCCTTCTTTTTGGTGGGGCAGGCCTCGACGAGCGGAGAGATAACCACCTCGATCAGTCCGCCGCCCATGGCATAGAGGCAAGCCGACACGATCAGACCCGCGGTGGGGTGGATCAGATTGGGAAGAAAGGAGAGGCTGCATAGTCCCAGCGTACAGAATACGTGCGCGGCAATCACGCTTACGCGGTATCCGATTTTATCGACGAGTTTGCTCGCGACGAAATCCGTGAGTATCTGAACGCCGAAGCAGACTGTGGTCAACAGCGTGAGCGTCTGAAGGGAAGCCCCGAATTCCGATTCGAAAGTGACATAGAGGAGCGGGACATAGTTGACGATGAGCGCCTGTACCATGTATCCCGCATAACAAGCGAAAATGGTGTGCTTGTAGGTGAGTTTTCTGGATGGCATTTTATATCGAGTGGTAACTCCTTTTGGTGTCTGTGAAAAAAGAAAGGTAACAGTATTATTATAGCAGGAGCGGTGAAAAATGGCAACCTTTTTCACCGTATTTTCTTTTTCCGTTTGAGGTCTGTTTGTTTCGGCGTTTCCCCGTCGCGGTCGAAAACGCCAACATCTCGGATAAATCGTCCGAAATCGCGTTTTTTCTCGGTTCGCCAGGTTATATAATATCTCCAAACTTCTCTTGAAAAGGGTGGACGGATGTGGAAATTTACATAGAATACGCCCTCGCGGAGAACTTTCTTCTCGATGCGATGTTGCTGTGGCTGGCGATGAAAGCGGCAAAACAGGAAATCAGCCTGTGGCGGATCGTGCTGGCCGCCGCGATAGGCGCCGCGTTTGCGGTGGCCTTTCCGCTTTTGAAGACGGGAAAGACAATCGCCTACATACTCAAATTTTCCGTCGGGGCTTTGCTCTGCCTCGTGGCCGTAAAGGGAAAAGGAATAGGCAGGTATGCGCTGACGGCGCTGCTGTTCTTTGGCTTCAGCTTTGCTTTAGGCGGCGCGCTGCTGGCGGTCTATTCGGCTTTTTCCATCGATTACGGCGTGACGGAAAACGGGTATCTCACGGAAAGCGCGCCCGTGGGGCTGGTGCTTTCGGGCAGCGCGGTGTTCGCCATTGTCGCCGTTACGCTGACCAAGCGCCTTTATCGGCGCAGGGCGATGCGCCGTTTCGTCTATCCCTGTAAAATCGAGCTGGACGGAAGAACGGTGAAAGCGGAAGGGTTTCTCGACAGCGGCAACCGCGCGCAGGCGGGGGGAATCCCCGTATGCTTTCTTTCTCCCGATCTGGCGTTCGATTTGTTGGGCGATAAGGTGATGACGGAAGAAATGACCATTATGACGATGGGCGGCGAGAGCAGAATAAAAATTTTTTTGGCGGACAGTCTGGAGATATATTGCGGGGATAAGCCGAATATAATAAAGAAAGTCTATTTTGCGCCTTCGGGAAATATCCGCGCGCGGGAATATAAAATCATTCTCAACGCGGCGGTGCTCGCCGAATGACGAAAAGGAGAAGGAAAGGAGAATACGGGAGGCGGATTTTATGAAGATCAAGGAAATACTGAAATGTTTTTTACGGCAATTCGATGCGGAGAATACGGTGGACTATATCTGCGGCACGGAGGCGCTGCCGCTGCCCCTTTCGCCCGAGGAGGAGAGCGCGATGCTGGGCAAGCTGGAGCACGGCGAGGAGACGGACAAGGTAAAGGCGGAGCTCATTCAGCATAATCTCCGTCTCGTGGTGTATATCGCCCGAAAGTTCGACAATACGGGCGTGGACCCCGACGACCTCGTTTCGGTGGGGACGATCGGGCTGATCAAGGCGATCAATTCCTTTAAGCCCGACAAAAACATCAAGCTTGCGACGTATGCGTCGCGCTGTATCGAAAACGAGATCCTTATGTATCTGCGGCGCACGGTGCGCCTCAAAAGCGAGATTTCGTTTGACGAGCCGCTCAACACGGATTTCGAGGGCAACGAACTTTTGCTTTCGGACATCCTCGGCACGTCCGCGGACAGCGTTTACGGTGACATCGAATCGAGCGCGGAAAAGGAGCTGCTGAAGGACGCGCTGAAAAAGCTGTCGGAGCGGGAACGCAAGATTATGTTTCTGCGCTTCGGGCTGAACGGCGGGGAGGAGATGACGCAAAAGGACGTGGCGGATCTTCTGGGCATTTCCCAGAGCTATATTTCGCGGCTGGAGAAAAAGATTATTCAGCGGCTGAGGAAAGAAATTTCGAAAATGGTATAATCCGAAAGATTATTTTCACAAAAACGGAAAACAAACGATAAAAAGGAAAAAAATCACACATACTTGTTAAAAGCTTCTCCGCGTCGGCCGTACATACTTGTCGAAAGCGCGTTTTACATAAGAAGGAGGAGACGAGTATGATGCAGAAAGTGGAAATTTGCGGCGTGGATACGTCGGGACTGCCCCGTTTGACCGCCAAGGAAAACGAGGAACTCATGAAGAAATTAAAGACGGGCGACAAGGCCGCGCGCGAAAAATTTATCGTGGGCAATATGCGGCTGGTGCTGTCTTTGGTGAAACGCTTCTGGGCGAAAAACGCCAACGCGGACGACGTGTTTCAGGCGGGCTGCGTGGGGCTGATCAAGGCCATAGACAATTTCGATTTGAGCGTGGGCGTCAAGTTTTCGACTTATGCCGTCCCCATGATCATCGGAGAGATCAAGCGATACCTGCGCGACGGCAATTCCCTGCGGGTGTCGAGGAGTATCCGCGACACGGCTTACCGCGTGTTGAAGGTGCGCGAAGCCATAGAGGAACGCGACGAGGAGGCGACGATAGACAAGATCGCGGCGGAAATGGAGGTCGCGGTCAGCGAGGTGGTCTATGCGCTGGACGCCATTTCCGACCCCGTTTCCCTCTACGACCCCGTGTATAATAAGGCGGGAGATACGCTGCTGCTGATGGACCAGCTGTGCGACGAGAAGAACAACGACGAGGTATGGACGGAGCACGTCGCTTTGAACGAGGCGATGGGGCGGCTGGGCGAGCGGGAAAAGCGTATTCTGTTTTTGAGATATTATGAGGGAAAGACGCAGACGGAAATTTCCGAGGAGGTGGGGATTTCTCAGGCTCAGGTATCCCGCCTCGAAAAGAATGCTCTCAACAATATCAGGATAAATATTTCCTAAGCGATATACGGAAACCGCGCAAAGCCGAGAGAATTTTCCCGGCTTTTTTCTTTTGCTATCGATTTGATTGATTTTTCGACGGGTATATATTATACTATGAAATAGTAAGCAATGTTTGAACGGCGTGCGGAAATACCGACGGAGGTCTTGCGCTTTCGATTTTCGCGCCTGTCAAAGCATAAAGGGAGGCGGACAATGTATCGGTTCAGGCAGGGATTTTACGCCGACGTAAGGACGGAACGCAGGCATACTTCGACTATCGTTTACAAAAACGGCGTTCTGACGGAAAACAAGGAGAGGGTGACGGACGGAGCGTTTATTCGCGTATTCGACGGCAAGATGTGGTATTATGCCTCCACGGAGAACCCCGAAAATATACAGAAGGAGCTGGACGGGCTTTACGAGCTGGCGGAGGCGAATCCCGAAATAGACGCTCATCCTCTCGTGCGGCGCTTCGAGGTGAACAGGGAGAAAAAGTATCTTTTCAAAGATTGCTCGACGGAGAATATCCCGCGCGAACGCAAGCAGAAGCTTTTGACGGACCTTTTCCCGCTGGCGGCGGCGTATCCCGAGATCAAGCTGTCCGTGATGAGGTATCTCGACCGCCACAGCGATTATTCTTTCTATTCCAGTAAGGGAGCGGCGCTTTTTTACGACTATCAGACCTGCGGCGCGGCGATAAGCTGTCAGGCGGCGGCCGACGGCAAAAACTTTTCCTTCGCTTACCAAAAGGGTAAGACGCGCTTCGAGGAGGTTTGCGGCCTCGAAAAGGAATTAAAGCAGAGCATCGAGGAGGGGATTACCTTCCTCAAGACTGCAAAAGACGCGGAGACGGGGGATTTTCCCGTAATTCTCTCGCCCGAGGCGGCGGGAGTATTCGCGCACGAGTCGTTCGGGCATAAGAGCGAGGCTGATTTTATGCTGGGCGACGAGACGATGAAAAAGGAATGGAGCATCGGCAAAAAGGTGGGCAGCGACGGCCTGTCCATTATCGAATCGGGTACGTTTGAAGGATGCGGTTACGTTCCCTACGACGACGAAGGGACGAGGGCGACGCGGACGTATCTTATCAAAAACGGCTTTTTGGCGGGCAGGCTGCACAGCGCGGAAACCGCCGCGGAGCTTGGCGAAGCTGTGACGGGGAACGCCCGCGCGATGGGGACGGAATTCGAGCCCATCGTCCGCATGACGACGACGGTGATCGAGGGCGGGGATAAGACGTTTGACGAGCTGGTAAAAAACGTTAAGCACGGCTATTTTATCAAGACGATCAAGCACGGCAGCGGCATGAGCACGTTTACGATCGCGCCGAATATCAGCTATGAGATCGTGGACGGAAAGATCGCGGGGCCCGTGAAGATTTCGGTGATTTCGGGGGACGTTTTCCGGACGCTGGGATTGATTGACGGTCTGTCGAAAGAGGCGGAAATACTCAGCTTTGTTACTGGCGGCTGCGGAAAAATGGAGCAGTATCCCTTGCCCGTAGGGTTTGGCGCGCCGTACGTATCCGTGTCGAAAATGAAGGTTCAATAAGGAGGCGCAGCGATGATCAAAGAAAAACTGACCTTAAAATCGAGGACGACCACCGTTGCTGCGGCGGCGAGCGAAGTGAAATCCGTGCGTTTTGTCTCCACGGAAAAGCGGGGCTACCGCGTATATGAAAGCGGCAGGATCGGCATTTTCGGCACGACGGGCGCCTACGACGAGGCGAAGGCCTGGAAAAAGCCGAGGAAAATCTCAAAAACGAAATTCCCTACCCCGCGGCCGCGTCGCGGGGCAAGGCGGAGCATATCGACGTCTCCGACGGCCTTTTAGGGGATAAGGCGTTTGTGGATAAGGCGAAGGAACTGCTCGCCCGCCTGAAGGAGACGTGTCCCGCCTTTTTGTTCAGCAACAATATTTTGAAGACGGAACATGAAATTTCCCTCGTCAACGACGTCGGCCTGGATCTGTCGTATAGGGCGGGAGTGTATCAGCTGGATCTTGTCATGAAAGAGAAAGCCTCGGCGAATATTATGGATTTGGGCTATTCCTATACGGGCAAGACGTTCGACGTCGAAAAAATGGCTTCCGATATAGAGGAGCTGGTCCGTGCCTATTACGTACCTGCGGATATCGAGGAGGGGGAGCAGTATGTGCTCGCTTCCCTTTACGACCTCGGCCTCGATAAATTGTACGAGGGAATCCGTGCGGACAGCTATGCCAACGGCACGGGGCTGTTTGCGGGAAAACTCGGACGGAAAGTATTTAACGAGGGCGTTACCATCTACGAGGACAGGACGCCCGACTCGGGCTTTTTCTCCTGTTTTTTCGACGACGAAGGCGTCGTGAACGAGGATTATAAAAATATCGTGTTCGAAAATGGAGTATTCAAAAATGTTCTCGCCTGTAAGCTCGACGCGCAGAAATACGGTCTGCCCGTGTCGGGCAGCGCCTCCGCCGCGTACGACGGGGTGCCGCAGACGGGCTTAAGCGGCCTGCGTCTCGCGGGTTCGGGAAGGACTATCCGGGAGTTGACCCAAGGCGGAAAAGCGGTGTATATAGTAATGGCGAGCGGCGGCGATACGACGCCCGACGGCAATTTTGCTACGCCCGTGCATATTTCTTTTCTCTGCGAAAACGGAAAGCTGGTCGGCCGGCTCCCCGCCCTGAACATATCGGGAAATCTTTTCGATATTTACGGGAAGAATTTTGCGGGGCAGGCGGAGGATTCGCTCTCTTTGACCGATTCCGAACTCAATAAGCCGATCGTGGTAAAAATGAAAGTGATGAAATAGGGATTTCTTTTTCCGACAAAAACCGATAAATGTTCAAAAGGCGTGGCAAAGTCCGCGCCTTTTGCATATATTGTAGAGTATAACGAAAAAAGAAAATAAAAAAAATCAAAAAATGCGGAGGAAACGTCTATGGAAACGAGCTTTTCTGAACTTCGCACAAAAGAGGTAATCAACACCGCCGACGGCAGGCGATTGGGTAAAGTATGCGATCTGGTATTCTGTTATCCCGAAAATCGGGTGCTCGGGATCGTGGTGCCGGGTGGCCGCGGTTTCGGATTTTGGAAAAGCGAGCAGTTTATCGATATGAAAAATATCATCAAGATCGGGGACGACGTAATTCTGGTCAACTTCAATATGCCGCCGAAACCGTGCGGGCATAAGCACGGGCGCGGCTGCGGCGGCGGAAATACTCCTCCTCCCCCTCCGCCCCTCTATCCCTCCGGCGGCGGAAATCCGCCCTATCCGCCTCAGGGCGGCGCGCCTTCGCAGGGATATCCGGGACGCCGCAGCTATGAGGAATACGAATAGGGGATTAACGCACATAAAATGGGGAGACGGCGCATATAATACAGGGTAAATACATAGAAGGGGTTTGTTATGGACGAAAATAAAGATATGGAGATACGGGATATTTCCCGTATCTTCGAGGAGACCGTTAAGGCGGAAAAATGCGCGGCGGAAAGCAATGCGGATCCGTCTTTGCGGCATTGCGGCGAAAGTGCGTGCGACTGCGGCAAAACCTGCGCCTCAGATATTGCCTATCCCGCGTTGGACGGAATAGGGGAAGATCCCGCGGCGCTGAAGCTTATTTCGCCCGCCTACGCGGGTAACGAAGGCGAGCTGACCGCCGTGCTTCAATACATATACCAACATATTTTGTTCGATCACGCGGGCTGTAAAGATTACGCCGATATATTGCTGAAAGTGGCAATTACCGAAATGAAGCACCTGGAAATTTTGGGCAGCCTGATCTTAAGGCTGGGGGCGGCGCCCGTATATTCCTATCTGCCGCCGTATCCTATCAATTATTATTCGGCGCACGCGGTATCCTATTCGAAGGTGCCGCAGAAAATGATTTTGGATGATATCGAAGCGGAACAATGCGCGATAGATACCTATACCAAAATGCTTTGCCGCTTGAAAAACGAACGCGTCGCGGCGGTAATCCAGCGTATCCGCATGGACGAGGAAATGCATCTTGCGACGTTCAAATGTATTTTGAAGGAAATGACGGCGTCGGAAAATTGATTTTATGGGAGCAGGGTAGAGATGAACGCGCGAGGGCGTATTCCGACATATCGGAATACGCCCTCGCGTGTTTGCTTTTGAATAAAGTTTTTTATTAATCCTGCTTTTTACCAAACGAAGAGAAATGAAGAAAACCAGAACTACGTTTCGGGAAAATCGATTTCCTCAAATTGTTTTTCGGGCATAAATTTCCAATAACGTACGGGCATATATCCTTTCATTTGCCGCGTATTTTTGCGCGCGGGAATATATACGGTATGATAATATTTTCTCCAGAGCCGAGAAAAAGAGTCCTCGCTTTCCGAAAGCGTGATTTCCGCCTGCGCGACGGGGGAGACCAGCCATTCGCTGCCGTTGTAAATGCCCGCCAGTCCCCGCGAAATGTCATGGATGACAAATGCGGAGGTCTTAAACCGCGCTGCGAAATGGGGCATCAGCAGATCGACTACGTCGTTATCGGGCGAACAAGGCGCATAAAACACGCCGTTGTGCGTCTCCTGAAAGCGGAGAAATCCGCTCAATAAATGACGCTCGGCGCCCACCCGATCGACGAGCTCCATCGCCCGCCGCACCTCGGGCCGGACAAGCATGCCGCGCACGGGCCGACGCTGTTTCATAAGCAGGCGGATATAGTCGAAAGCGATCTGTTCCCGATCGGCCGCGGGCGTGCGTAAAATAAAGTCGATTTCGCAGAGGCTGTTTTTATCTACGGCGCGGAGCTTTTTAACGACCCGCTGCGCTTTTTCCCCTACGGGGGAAACGGCGATGAAGCGGTCGTCCAAAGCCGTTTGCAGAGCTTTGGAGGAGGATACAAAGGCGTCCTTGTCCGCGTAGGCGTCGAATACCGCCGTAAAAAAACCTTCGGGCGAACCGTCCGTAAAATAAATGTTACGCATACTTCTATCCTCTTGAAAACCCGCTCGGCTTCACTTTGTCACTCTTTGTCTGAAAACCTGCCTGCTTCCTTTCGCGCTTCGCTTGGAAACCCGCTCGTCTCAATCTTGCCCCTTGTCTGAAGGCTCGTTGACCTCAACGCTGCCTCTTGTTTGAAAATCCGTTCGGCTCCTTCCGTCCCTCGTCCAAAGGCTCGTTGCGCTCAACCCTGCCCCGCGCTTTTATAATTGCCCCGTCAAGGCCGAACGCGCGACCTCGGCGGAGGAATTTAATAAAAATTGCTTTTCTTTCGGGGATGCGAGAAGGGCAAGCGTTCCCGTTTCGGGCAAAAGAGAGGGGGCGCTGAAAGCGGCGTCGAATAGAGACAGCTGTTTTGCTCCCTCCGAGCGTTCTGCCAGAATCAGCTGCGTCCGCACCCGCTCGGGCCCTTCGAGCCCGTAAAATTTCCCGCTGCAGGTGATAAAGTGCCGTGCCCGTTTAAGCACGATCCTCATTTTCCGCAAATCCTCAAAGGTGAGGGCGGCATATTTTCTCGCCGTGACAATTTTATACGCTCCCTTGGCGCCGATTCCCGGGACGCGGAGGAGCTTTTCCACGCCCGCCTTGTTGACCTCCACGGGAAAATACTGCATGTTCCGAAGAGCCCAGGCGCATTTGGGGTCGTATTCGGTGGGGAGATTTTCTCCCGCGGGCGTGATCTCTTCGCAAGTGAAGCCGTAAAAGCGCAGCAGCCAGTCCGCCTGGTACAGCCTGTGTTCGCGCAGCAGCCCCGCGCCCGTATCGGGAAGAAGAGGATCGCGTACGACGGGCGCGTAGGAGGAATAATACACCCGTTTGAGGTCGTATTTTTGATACATGAATTCCGTCAGCCGCAGAATCTGCCCGTCCGTTTCGGGCGAAGCGCCGATGATCATCTGCGTCGTCTGCCCTGCGGGGAGAAAACGCCCCGTACCCCGCCGTTCCTCTCTGCCCGTCCGAAGCTTGTGCTCCAGGGCCAAAGCCCGTTTTTCCTCGCATAGCTGCCGCATGGGCTGAAACACGCTTTCTTTCGTCTTTTGCGGCGCCAAAAGCTTGAGGCTCTGTTCGCTGGGCAGCTCGACGTTATAACTCATTCTGTCGGCATAGGCGGCCGCTTGTTCGGTCAAAAGCCTGTCGGCGTGGGGAATTCCCTTCAGATGGATATAGCCGTTGAATTTGTAGTTCTCCCGCAGCATTTTTATCGTGCGGTAGAGGAGCTCCATGGTATAGTCGGGCGTTTTATAGACGGCGGAGGAGAGGAAAAAGCCCTCGATGTAATTGCGGCGGTAGAAGCCCATAACCAGCTCGCACATTTCCTCGGGCGTGACGATTGCGCGCGGCACGTCCGCGCTTTTGCGGTTGGGACAATATTTGCAGTCGAAAATGCAGTCGTTTGTCATCAGCACTTTGAGCAGGGAAATGCACCGCCCGTCCTGCGTAAAGGAATGGCAGATCCCTCCCACGGAAGCGTTTCCGATTCCGTCCTTTGTGTTTTTCCGCCGCGAGCCGGACGACGAGCAGGATACGTCGTATTTCGCGCCGTCCGTCAAAATTTTCAGCCGCCCCTCGTCTATCATCGCGCTTCTCCTTTTCCGTTTGCCTTAAGGCAACGCCGCACAAATAACCTGCATCGAGATACCGGAGTAATTTTGCGCCTGAATTCGTTGGATTTTCCTGCAATAGCAGCCGCTGTTGCCTAAAAAATCCGCCTTTTCATACGCAAAACCCTTTTCGGGCTCGCTCGATAACATTGTGCGGGATTACCTTAATAGTGTATCATTCTCCGAAAAAAATGTCAAACATTTGTTCGCTATTTTTTGGAAAAATTTCTCTTAAAAAGCGCCTTTGAAGGGAGGCCGGCGCAAGGTACTTGACAAAAATCGGAAAATAGGATATAATTGTGAAAATTTCACTTATCTTTCACGGTATTTTGTTGTAAAGGTAACTTCGGCGGGGTATATTTTAACTGTCAGTGAAAAATCCGATACTTCAGAGGAAGTTGTTATGAAAATTTTAATTGTAGATGACGAAGAAATGATTCGCGGCGTACTGAAGGAGTACGTGGAATTCGAGGGGAACGAAGCGTTTGAGGCCTCGGACGGCATGGAGGCCGTGCGCATGTGCAAGGACAACGATTACGACGTGGTGTTGATGGACGTGATGATGCCGCGGCTGGACGGCTTTTCCGCGGTGAAAGAAATTCGCAAATTCAAAGACGTTCCCGTGATCATGCTCTCCGCGCGCGGCGAGGAATACGACAAATTGTTCGGCTTCGAGATCGGCGCGGACGATTACGTCACGAAGCCCTTTTCGCCCAAGGAAGTGATGGCGCGCATCAATGCGGTGACGAAGCGCCGCGCGGCGAACACGGCCGACGCTTCCGCCCAGACGTATAAATTCGAAGGGCTGGAGATCGACATGGCGGGGCGAAACGTCTATGTAGATGGCGAAAAGGCGGAGCTTACCCCCAAGGAATACGAGCTGCTCTTTTATCTCGTCCGCAACAAGGGGATCGCGCTCACGCGCGAAAAGCTCCTGTACGACGTGTGGGGCTTCGACTTTTACGGGGACGACCGCACGGTGGACACCCACATCAAGATGCTTCGGGGCAATCTCAAGGATTATCGGAAGTTTATCGTGACCTTGCGCGGGCTGGGCTACAAATTCGAGGCGTAATCCGCGCGGACAAGCGGGTTGCGGGCAAAAGAAGCGCCGCAGGGAGGAGAAGCCGTTTTCCGCGCGGCGCGCGTTTGCATATTTTGGAAAAAGCGGCGGGCGTTAAAATCGAGGGGACGGCGGTGGAGCATGAAAGGACGCATGACACACAAGAATTACGCGAAAGGGCAGGGGAGCACAAGCATCTATTTTTTGCTTTGGGCTGCCTTTTCCGTATTTGCGCTGATCATCGTGCTGTTGTTTGCCCTGACGCAGAACCTGCTTTTGAAGCAGACCTATAAGGATGAAATCACCAAGAGCCTGGCCATGAACGGCACGGCGATCCAAAAGGAGCTTAACGACTACCGCGGCCCCAATTACAGCAGCTTTGTCCGCTATCAGGCCGCGTTGTACGACGTGGGGGTGTATATCCTCGGCGCGGACGGCTCCGTGATGTTTCCCATCGAGGAGGAGCTGGATCCTTCGGACCCCGTTTTCGGCGAGCATATGGATTTTTCGGAAAAGGTGAAACGTCTGCGCAATCAGCTGACGGAATCCAAAGGCATGCCCGTGATTTACGAGGATTCGTCGGGCGAATTTGTCTATGGCGCCGTGTATGGCGGCGAAACGTCCGAGCCCGTCTATCTGTATGTATGTAAGTCGCTGGAATTGAGCGAAAGCGTTGTAAAGCAGATGAACGTGCGCATGATGCTGATGGCGATTTTCGTGTTGATTCTGTCCTTTGCCGTCTCCAGCGCCATTTCGGGCGCGCTGACCAAGCCCATTTCGGAAATGACCGAAAAGGCGCGCCTGCTCGCCGCAGGAGATTTTTCCGTCGATTTCCACGGCCGATCGTACGGCAGTGAAATGCAGGAGCTTGCGGAAACGCTGAACTTTGCCCGCGACGAAATTTCCAAAGCGGACCAGATGCAAAAGGAGCTGATCGCCAACGTCTCGCACGATTTCAAGACGCCGTTGACGATGATCAAGGCGTATGCCTCCATGATTCAGGAAATCTCGGGCAATAATCCCGAAAAACGGACAAAGCATACCCAGGTGATTATCGACGAGGCGGACAGGCTGACCTCCCTCGTCAACGACGTGCTCGATTTGTCGAAGATACGTTCGGGGATAAACGCGTTGAAGATAGAGGCTTTCGATTTGTCGGAATACACGTTCGACGTGCTGGAAAAGTTTGAATATCTTTCGGAAACGCAGGGCTACCGTTTCGTCGCGGATATCGAAAAGGATATCTATACGGAAGCCGACCCGCTGAAGATCGGCGAGGTGTTATATAATTTGATCGGCAATGCGGTCAATTATACGGGCGAAGACAAGCTGGTGCGTGTGGAACTCAAACGGCAGGGCGACGGGACGGCCCGCTTCTCCGTCAGCGATACGGGCAAGGGGATAAAACCCGAGGAGATTACGACGATCTGGGACAGGTACTATCGTTCGTCGCAGGCGCATAAACGCCCCGTCAAGGGCACGGGGCTGGGGCTGTCCATCGTCAAAACTATTCTGGAAAAGCATAATTTCCGTTTCGGGGTGGAGAGCACGGTGGGAAAGGGCACTACCTTTTACGTCGTCTTCCCCGAATGCGCCCCGCCGTCCGATACGGAAAAATAAACGCCTTCGGGCAGAGAGAAAAGAGATATGGAAAAAGAAGAACGGACGGCCGAAGCCGCCGGATACGAGGGGGAGATCACCGCGGAAAATCTCTGGTCGGTGATTGTTTCCCTGCAAGGAAAAGTGTTTTATACGTCCAAAAAGCTGCCCTTTACCTACACGGTGAGGGGCGGCGAATTGTTTACCGACCGCAGGGATCGTTCGGTGACGAGAAGCACGTTTGAACGGGCGCTCGAAAAGATCTGCTCCGACCCCGCGATCAAGGGGCCGAAAAAGCTCAACGTTTACGGCGCGCCGTACGTTTGGGCGATCCTGAAAACCGTCGGCGCGGTGCCGTCGGAAAAAGAAGAGCCGAAGGGGCAGGGTTGAGCCGAACGCCTTTTTTGCGCTTGCAAAAGGAGAAGGAAGATGGCGGAGAAAAATTTGAAAAACAAAAAAGCGTTTGACGGATATTCCGACTTTTTTCTGGCAAAGGAAAACTATTCGGAAGCCGAGGGCGCGGAAAAACTGCGCGAAACGCTTCGTTCCTTCAAGGGTATCCGCTCGGAATTTCTTGAAAAGGCGGAGGAAAAGGACGGGCTTTTGCTTCAGCGGGGATATATCCCCGTGTATCGCTTGTCGGCCGAAGCGGAATACGTATGGGAAACGGGCGGAAGCAAGTCCGCCTCGCCCAAGGAGCACCGCGAAAAGAGAACGCTGGGATGTGTGCTGACGCAGGCCTCCGCGGCGCTTAAAACGGACGAATGGAAGGACGGCGGTTCGTTTTTATCCGACGGCGGCGAACGCCCCGCGCCCATCTTTGAGGAATATCTCGTGCCCTATAGGGAAAGCGTGCGGCGGCTGAAGCGCGAGGCGGCGGATTATTCCCCCGATTCCACGGCGCGGACGACGCTCGAGGACATGCGTTACGAGGTGATCTTCGTGCCCGTGCTTAAGGCGGTGTGCGCGTACGGGGACAGGGAATACGAGGGCTTTGTCAATCTACATAACGGAGCGGTTGCGGCGGAATATCCCGTTTCCCGACGGATCGAGGAGGGCGTGGGCAAGGCGCTGAAAACGATCGGGACGGCAAAGCTGAACGTTCTTTTTGCCGCGTTGTTCATCGCCGTATTTGCCGTTCTTTCGCTGGTAAAGAAGCTTCGTCCCGAGTCCGCCGTGGCGACCGCCGTGGTGGCGGGGCTTTTCGCCCTTCTCCTCGTGCCCGCCGCCTGTTTTCTTCGCTGTATGATGTATAGGCGGAAGGATATGGAAGAAAGAGCGGAAAGCAGCGGAAAAATTTCGGGGGCGCTTACGGCGGTATTGCTCGCCATAGCGTCCTGGACGGCTGCGGCCTTTGCGCTGTTTCTGTTCGGCGTAAACGTTCTTTGAAATAAATTTAGCCGAAAAGTTCTCCAACCGTTTACAAGAGGCTTCGGATATGTTATAATAAAAGCGGAAATGCGGAAGCACGAAGTATTTATGGGCATTTCCGCGCCTTATTCAAACATAACGACAGTTATGTTATAATAAAAGCGGAAATGCGGAAGCACAAAGTATTTAGAGGGTTTTACGCACGATGTTATAACAGAAGCGAAAAAAGTGGAGTTGCAAAGCATTTGCGGACGTTTTCGCGCTCTGTTTAGACATAGCTTGTCTATAGTATAATAAAAAGAGGTGTACGTATGATTGATATGACCGCCGTTAAAAATGCCGATCCCGAACTTTACGCCGCGATGGACGCGGAGCTGAAACGCCAGCAGGGCAATATCGAGCTGATCGCCAGCGAAAACATCGTTTCGCCCGCCGTATTGGCCGCGGCGGGGTCGCACCTCACCAACAAATACGCGGAGGGCTTGCCCGGCAAACGCTATTACGGCGGCTGCGAATTTGTGGACCGGGCGGAAAACCTCGCGCGCGACCGATTGAAGGAGCTGTTCGGCTGCGACCATTGCAACGTACAGCCGCACAGCGGCGCGCAGGCGAATTTTGCGGTTTATTTCGCCATGCTCGAGCCGGGGGATACGATCATGGGCATGAACCTTTCCCACGGCGGGCACCTGACGCACGGCTCGCCCGTCAATATCTCGGGAAAATATTTCAAAATCGTGCCTTACGGCGTTTCGCGCGAAACGGAGCTGATCGACTACGACGAAATGGAAAAAATCGCGCTGGAAGCCCGTCCGAAGCTGATCGTTTCGGGTGCCAGCGCCTATCCCCGTACCCTCGATTTCAAGCGTATCCGCGAGATCTGCGACAAGGTGGGGGCGTATATGATGGCGGATATCGCACATATCGCGGGGCCGGTGGCCGCAGGGCTTCATCCCTCGCCGGTGCCGTATGCCGATTTCGTGACGACCACCACGCACAAAACGCTGCGCGGCCCGCGCGGCGGCGTCATTATGTGCAAGGAAAAATACGCCAAGCAAATCGATAAAGCGGTGTTCCCCGGGACGCAGGGCGGGCCTTTGATGCACATTATCGCGGCCAAGGCCGCGGCGTTCAAAGAGGCGCTTTCGCCCGAGTTCAAAGACTACCAGCGGCAGGTGCTTCTCAACGCGCGGACGATGGCGGCGCGCTTTATGAAAAACGGAATCCGCCTCGTTTCCGGCGGCACGGACAACCATCTGATGCTGCTCAACTTAAGCGATACGGGCGTGACGGGCAAGGAATTGGAGGCGCTTCTCGACAAGGTGCACATCACCGTCAATAAAAACACGATTCCGTTTGAAACGGCGTCGCCCTTCGTCACCAGCGGTATCCGCGTGGGGACGCCCGCAATCACCACCCGCGGCATGAAGGAAGCGGAATGCGAAAAGATCGCCGACCTCATCTCCCGCGTAATCGCGGAAAAGGAGGGGTGCTTCGACGAGGTAAACGCGGAGGTTGCCGCGCTTTGCGCCCGCTTCCCCATTTACGAAAAAGATATTTTATGAAAAAATAAAAATTTCGCCGCAGGAGGTTGACAAAAGCGCGGCGAAAGGTTTACAATAGAGAAAAGTAAAAAATATTCTTTGGGGCGAGGCGAAATTCCTCACCGGCAGTAAAGTCTGCGAAGGGCAAGGCCGAAGGGCCGCGCCCCCGAATCGGTGAAATTCCGATACCGACGGTATAGTCCGGACGGAAAAAGAGAAAGGCCGCATATTGCGGCCGCAGAAGGCGTTTTTTTGCCGCCCCGAACATTTTTCGGGGCGGCTTTTGCGTCTTTACATAAGTCCTTACGGGGAATATTTTTACGAAAAATTCTTTTTAAGGAGCAGTATCGTCATGTCATTACAAACCACTATTCCCGAGGACTCTGCCGAACGAGAGGCGCCCGCCGCCGTCGGAGCAAGTGACCGCGAACCCGCCGGGGGAACGCCCTGTCTCTTATACACATCTGACGCTGCCGCCGAACTCTAAGG
>OWKP01001335.1_pt1 | contig 15690 bp, 12 predicted proteins | sample 1732991 | NCBI WGS metagenome assembly OWKP01 (sample SAMN05065777, study PRJEB22554) | human gut metagenome | biome: ENVO:2100002; feature: ENVO:00000062; material: ENVO:00002003 | host: Homo sapiens | place: USA
CATGTCTCGTGGGCTCGGAGATGTGTATAAGAGACAGATTGTGAAGAAATATATACAGAGAAAGAAAGAGAAATCATTTTTCCTATGTACAAGGAAAACATTATTGAATATTATATGACTGTAAATGATTTTATTCAAATGAAGAAACAGGAGAGGAATGGTGAAGGGGAATAAACTTTACGATGCTTATCGAATGTTCAAGCACGCTTGTTCGTTTGTGGATTGTGCAACATTTTGTGAAAGAGAGCCAAAAAATATTAAAACTGGTGTAATGTCGCATAGGGTAGCCTGTATATTAAATTCTGCATTTGCCTGAGAGGTGTTTAAAAAGCACTGCTGGTTTATCATGGCAAGACAGTGGAGGAAATTCACGATCACGAGCTTTATAAATTATGGGATCAATACAAGAAAATTGATTTAGAAAGAGCCTCAAGTATTGAACAAGCCGTAAAAAATATTTTTAATTCAAAAAATCATAATATGTTTGATGAACAACTGAAAAATATATCTAATGCATTTCATAGTTGGCGATATATTTATGAAAAACACGGGAACACGATTTATATTCAATTTTTACGAATGTTTAGAGAAGCTTTAAGAAGGTTTTGTTGCGAAAAATTTTACAATAAGGCTTGGAGTGAATATATAAATAAGCAAATCAGGAGTATTTATGGGAAAAGGTTTTGTACAAGCCGATATTTCTACTATAATAGAAAAATTGGCAAAAGATGTTAAGTTTTTACAACCTGTTTACGAAGCAATTACAAACTCTTTGGAAGCAGGCGCTAAAAATATTACCATTTCTTTCGATAAGCATTTAGCTATGACAGACGAGCTTTCTAAAATAATAGGATTTTCTATTACTGATGATGGGGAAGGCTTTACAAAGAAAAATAGAGACGCCTTCATTGTTCTATGGACTAAGAATAAACTTAAACTAGGATGCAAAGGTAGTGGTCGCTTTACGTGGTTAAGTGTTTTTGAAAAAATAAATATTAAAAGTCAAGTTAAGAGTGAAAATAAGGAAGTCTGCATCCCATTTTCTTTAGATTTTGATGCGGATAAAGATATTTCAATTAAAGACAAACAAATAGAAACAACTGAAACGACTATAACATTTTCGGATGTGACAAAGGATTTTTATCGTGTTCCATCTGGCAATGAAAAAGTTGTTGATAAACGTTGTAATGCTGACTTGTCATTTATTAAGACTTCTATTATTGAATATTTGTTAATTAGGCTCTTTCTTCTGAAAAAAAACAACAAGCATTTTAATATAATATTAAAAATGGATTCTCAAATAGAAAAAATAACGTTTGAAGACATTCCCGACTTGTCTGAAAAGACGTTTTCTATTTATAGTGATATCACAAAACAAGAATACGAGTTTACTTTATATTATAAGTTTAATAAAGACGGCGCAAATAGCAAAAAAGTTTACTATTGTGCTAATAATCGAGCAACAAAACAATTGGATGATGATTCTTTAGGTTTTTCGTGTGGACTTCCAAACAAAGATTCATTTATTATGTTGCTTTGTTCGGATTATTTTAATGATAAAGATAATGATACTCGTGATGATTTAGTAGCTTTATCACATCTGAAGCAGGCAACTTTTGATGTTCCATTATTATATTCCGACATTAATCCTGAGATGAAAAGGAATATGTATGAGATAATATTAGAAAATTATCCTGAAATACATCAAATTAATGAGCAAGAAGAAGAAAAAGCTATAGCGACTGCACCACATCTAACTCCATTTATTAGACAAGATAACGATATTGTAAAATCTGAAAGCTCTCTTATTACAAAAGCCAATGAATCTTTTAATAAGGCTAAAAAAAGGGCTCAGGATAATTTTAAGCGAATTTTATCTGTAAAAACAATATCAGACGCTGATTTTAACTCGGCGGTTGGACAATTGAGCTTAATAGCGACTGCAGAATTAGGTGAGTATATTTTGTATCGCAACAGTATTATTAAAGCTCTTGATGAAGCCATTATAGACGTATCAAAAAAAGAAAAGTTTATTCACGATATTTTTATGCCACAGGGTACAGTGATTAATAATACTGATGGTAAAGCAGACTATAAAATGAGCAATATGTGGCTTTTGGATGATAAGTTTATGACTTTCTCAAATGCTTTTAGTGATGTATCTATAAAAACTATAATTGAAACAATATTTAAAGATTCAACTATATCGGCTGACGATATTGGTATGAGCTCGAAAAAGCCTGATTTGGCTGTATTCTATAACAAAAATATAAGTAGAGATGCCTTAGTTGTGGAATTTAAGAGTTTTAACGCAACGCTTGGTGAAAAGGAAAAATCGATAGCTGAGATTAGCAGGAATTGTTATTTGTTAAAAGAAAAAATAAAGGAAATAAATACAATTTGGGCGTATATAATAACCACAATTGACGATGAATTTGAAATTAGCCTTAGAGCGAATGGGTACAAGCCAAGATATACCAATGCTAATGATGGAAAGATTCTTTATTTTTATAATGAAGGCGTTGCTCATATCTATGCTCTTGATATAAAAGCAATTACAGCAGATGCCTTTGCAAGGAATAAAACATTTTTAGACATTTTGAAAAGCAATTAAAGTTTTTACAAAGGCGGTCAGATGTCCCAAAACTTGGACATTTGACCGTTGTTAATTTTTAGCGAAATTTTATTTAATATATGACGGCAATTGTCATATTTACTATGATATAATATAGGCAAACAATAGAAGGTCTAGGTATTATGAAAAAAGGGTATAGGATTATTTCAATTGAGGCGGCGGATATTTATCGGCAAGAGCAAGTAAACGGCGTTAGCGTTGGGTATAAAATGCCCGAAAGTAAAAGCGACGCCTATTTTCGCTTGTTTAAAATCTACTTGGATAATTCTCTAGATCTCATAGAGCTTGAAAAGGCGTATAAGCGCATTTGTCGTAAAAAGTTTTCTTTTCAAGATAAGAATGAAAATGAATATACTCTTGCTGTAATTAACTTGAAGTTTAACTATACATACAAATCCCAAGAGGGAAACCTTATAAAAATGAAAGATTTGCGTGAACACTTTTACGAAAACGGCTTTCATTTGGATGGTATTCACTATGTCAGGTACAAGCGCAGTGCAGGCAGTTCGCGCGAGGGAAAATGCCTTTTTATAGACGACCGACTGTACAGGCATATGACGAAGTGGAGCGAATGCGGCTTAAAACCGCGAAAAGATCTTGCTTCGTGGGAATCATACCGGGCGTTATCGCTTAGCAGTATCAAGGGAACAATAGAAATTACGCTTGACAGCATTTTGTTTGTTCCTGACTATAAAAGCGTGTTTGAAGAGGAAGTCGTATCGGTGGAGATCGAGGACGGAAAACTCTCTGCAAGAACGAAACGAACACAAATCGCCAATGACATTTGGGACGGCGAAAGCCTTTTGGACGAGAGTGTGTTTGCAAACGGCTATGCTGACAAGCATATGGTGCTGCTACGTAACAAGTTTTTCAAGTCATGCGCCTTCCGTACCAGATTGCAGAAATGGTTTAAAGATAAAAAAATTACTTTGGACGATCTAAAAAGACGCGGTTTTGTCACGCTTGCCGAGGACATAGATCAGATTGTCATGGTGACGACGCCGAACAGCCTGAAATATCTCAAATTCGCGGGCGGATTGGCTGAGAAAAATATCCGAAAATGGGCGGCTCATACGGACAGTACCTTCGGATTGGTTAAATACGATAAGAGTACACGCTTCTTCCACGGAAAGATGGTACAGAGCAGTTATCAGCTTATAAATACCCTTTCATTATCCCAAGAGGAAGTCAGACATTTATTACAGCCGAGTATTGATTATATCTCTCTTTTGCGCAGGGATGTTGACTTTATGCGCTATCACTTCACAGACGCCTTTACCCGTGAAAAAGAGGGTGAAGAAGAACACTGTGACGGACTTGCGGAACGTGCGGATGTTATCTTTACGCTCATGCACCAATATCCGCATTTCGATGAAACGGAACTGTATGCCAATTTTCGTGACGACGTCGTGCGCAGTTTAAAGGAGCGGTTAAAGCGCGGGCATATTTTGTTAAACGGTACGAATGCCACTCTTTTTGGAAACGGCACGGAACTTTTAAGGTATCTTGCGAGCGAAGACATTACAAGCGAATTAAAGCCCGGGCAGATCCGCTGTGAACGCTTTGGAAATGGGACGAAATTGCTGTGCGCGCGTTCTCCGCATATCACGATGGGAAACTTATATTGTGTGGAAAACGCTCTCAGCGGCGGGATATGGGATTACTTTGACCTAGGCGAAAACATTGTCTGTGTAAATTCTATCGGAGAAAATATCCAGCAGCGGCTCAACGGCTGTGATTATGATTCGGATACGATGCTGATAACGGACGACAAGTTGTTGGTAAACGCTGCCGAACGATATAAGAATTTTTTCAAAGTTCCCGTGTGCAACATCAAAGCAAAGGAAAAAACGGAACAGACGCTTTCCAAACTCGACCATGATACAAGCGTCAATAAGATCGGGGAAATCGTCAACCTGTCGCAAAAGCTCAACAGTATTTTGTGGGATGAACTACATAAGGGCGCAGAGGAGGGAGAGATGCTCTCTGTTTACGAGGACATCTGCAAACTTGCGGTTCTTTCGGGATTGGAGATCGATAAGGCAAAACGCAGCTTTGAAAACATTTCCGTAAGCAAGGAACTTACCATGTTGCGGAAGAAGTATCAACGTCCTTCTCCGAATTTCTTTGCTGAGATCGACGAGAGTAGAGGTAAACAGCACGCCTTTTATCAAACGGCGATGGATGTTCTGTATGCGCTTGTGAATAAGTTGCATTTCCGAAAAGGCAGGGAGCAATACGGTGACTATCTCCCGATTTCGTCAAGTTTAGCGTATGATGTGGGTTCAGGGAACGCTACGGAATACAGGCATAAAGATAAAATCGTACAAATCATAGACGAGAGCAAGGCGGCAATCAATCGCTTGTATTTGTCGATACGGACAGTGGATGAACAGGAACGGGAAGTCCTTTATGAGCAAATAACGGATATAAAGGCAGAGCGAGATCGGCAGGTTACTAAATGGCTGACGAATGAAAACGTATTGATCCTCGTGCTGCGCCACTACGAGAAGAACAGCGCGGCAGATTGGCGCATTTATGCGGCGTTTATCAATCACCCGATATTCTCGGAACTGTTATGGGAATTATATGACGGAACAGCGAAAGAAGTAACGGAAGACGAGAACGGAGAATATAGTTTGTACGGAAGAAACTTCGCAAAAAAGTACAAAAAAATGAGAATGAAGTAATCTTCGGTTTGAATGATTGTGCCACAGTAGTTAGAACAAGAAGTAAAATAAAGCGGAGAATACACTGTTTTTTAAGGGAAAACAGACGTAAAATTGTGGCATTTTCATACCAACGGAAAACAGCTCTAATCAGCGTAATAGGAAGCACCTGAACAAGGTGAAGTTCCGAGCCCGACTGTGAACAACGGTCGGGCTTTCGCATTGCTCGAACAGTGCGGTGCAGGTGGGTGTCCGAACAGGCTACTCAGAAAAAGAATAACGAGGAGGTGATAGTAAGAGCAAACAAGGCAAGCCGATGAGCCATAACCGTCGGCAAAAAAATGATGGAGGAAAAAGAATGGAACAATTTACATTTTATGAATGGTATGCAGACATTCTGCAAAGTATGGACGACATAAGCGCGGGAAAACTGGCAAATTGTATTTGCGCGTATGAGTTTGAAGACAGAGAACCTATGGAGCAGTTATCGGACAAAGAGGATTTTTATTGGAGCAATATCGCAAGTATTTTGAAAGAAGTCAAGGAAACGGAAAGTATCGGGAAGATACCTAAGAAGTATAATCTGCAATCCAAGCATTTTACGTTTTACGAAACGTATTATAAGGCAATGAAGCTGATGAATACAAGGAAGCAAGGGATATTTGTCAAGGCAATTTGTGCGTATATGTTCGGAAACGAAGAACCGAAGTTTGAGGATGGGGCGATGCAAGGATACTTTACTTTGTGCAAACGGAAGTTGGATGTTTCCAAGAAACGCAAGAGCAGCGGGCAAAGGGGCGGTGCGCAGAAAAAGAAAGTTTGCGCAGTACCTTTGACCGAAGAAGCGGTATCTGAATTTCAACGAACGGAAATGGTTGTTTCATCGAAAATTCAGACATATGAGGATTTTCGCAACGCATATCCCCATATAGAAGGCAGTCTGTTCGGAAGTGCGGAGCGGTATAAAACGGACTTGGATTGGGGTGATGTTGCAGCAAAGTATGATGCGGATGAGGAGCTAAAAAATGTACGAAATATTTTTCAATTGGTGCGGAGATATGAGCAAAAATACAGTGAAAAATGGTAAACAAAAAAATCGAGTAGGTGGTAGCAAATTAGGGATAATTTGTAGCAGGATAAGAAAAACGCATTTTGCTGATGCACTTTGCGTTTTTGCTTTCCGATGCGGGAAACCCGCTATCGGTTTGCCTGCGGCAAATAAAAAGCAAATTGACATGTAAAAATGAAACAAAAGGAGGAAAAGTCATAAGTAATCAACCGATCATATTTAACATTACATATACGCCGTGGAAGTTAAAGAGTAACGCAACGCCGGAAGAACGAAAGAAGTTTGAACGGGAACGCCCTTATTATGAAATGAGCGACGGCGGCAACAACATTTACAAGTATATGACCGCCGACCGCAAGCTGAACGGCGAGAATTCAAAGTCGGAAATGCGCGACATGATTTCGTACTTTGAAAAATCCACAGGTGTGTTCAACGGCGACGGATTCATCTCGAAAGAGGAACTCAAAGAAATACAGGAGCGGTCAAAGGCGGACAAGATATTGTGGCACGGGTTTATCTCTCTTAACGAGGAGATGAGCCGCAAAATCGATATGCCTGAAAAATGTATGCGACTTGTAAAGCGAACATTCGGAGAATTCTTTCGGGATATGGGGCTTGATCCTAAGAATATGGATTTAATATGTTCGCTGCACAAGGATAAGCCGCATCATCTACATATACATTTTTGGTTTGCCGAGAAAGAGCCGAAGTGCAAGTACAGGAAAAAAGAGCTCGAATACCGCCATAAGGGGAAAATTGAAAAAGCGGTGATAGACCGTATGCACGTTCGGCTGAACGCTTTTATAGATGAAAGGACGGACAAGATGTATATGACGCGGAACGAGGCTTTGCGGGAATTGAAAAGGATAACATTTCCCAAGAGCATTGTAAGCGAAGATGAGGTACGGAAGGAATTGATCTCGCTTGCCAAAGCGATACCGAAGGACGCAAGTTTTTTCTATAGTAAAAAGGATATGTTGCCGTATCGGGAGCAGATCGATAAAACAGTAAATCGACTCATGCTTTTTGATAAACGGGCAAGGAAAGCAGATAGAAAATTTTATGAACGACTTTCGGGTTTGCGGCGTAAGATAGACGAACTTTGCGAACCGACAAAGAGCGGCAACCATTATTCCATTGATCCACAGAACATAACGCTCATACAAGAATTGGAAGAAGATTATAAAAGGCGGCAAGGCAACATCGTATTGCGTGCAGTCAAGAATATTAAACCAGAAATTTTTGAGCGGAAGTATAGGCACAAGGTCAATGACAATCGCCTGAAACGAAACCTTGCCATTTCGCACCGAAAGGTGGGTAAGCTCATCGGCGGTTTTTTGGCATCTTTCGGAGAGGAGAGCGAGTATTTGAGCCGGGACTATACCGACCGCCTGCAAGAGATCGAAGAGGAAATGGAGGCAGAACGCGAACGTCAAGAAGCGCAGGAAGCGAGAGCAAGTCGATACAACTACTGTAAGGAGTAAATTTTCTCTGTTATCCTTGACTTTAGGGAAATGGAAGTGTATAATATTGTATATATACGATAATCATTTTCGGAGGGTTATTATGGTAACGAGAAAAGAAGATACTCCGCAAAGAGTGGCAAATCGGAAATACGAAGAGAAAAACAGAGAAAAGCGTCAAGCAGCGAGCGGTAATTTTCAGACAATGATCCCGCGGGAGCTTTTTGACGAGATCAATGCGTTTTTGAAGGAACGCAACATGAGCAAGGTGGATTTCATTAAAACTGCCTATGAGCTCATAAAAAATAACCAATGACTCGCAAAAAGTATCGAAGAACTTTTTGCGAAGAGGAGCGGCAACGGCGCAAGATTGCCGTCTGCCTTTGCGGACGGCATAGAGCAAAGTTTGCCGTGACGACACGGAACACATTAAGTGCTTAACACACCCGTAATATCGGGAAAAAAGAAAGGGGAAAACTGTGTGATAGGGCAAACCGCATTCATCTTTCCGTGATGAAGTGCGGAAGTTTAGGATAAGTTAAGAGAAGGTAAAGGAACTGCGGCGTAACGGAGAGTAGTCGGTAAATAAGAGAATAATGTAAGAGCCTTTGACGGCGTGAAAAAAAGATAAAAATCCCACGCGCTGCGACCTACGTAAAACACAAAATTAAAAAGGAGATTTGGAAGGACAAGAAAATAAAAAGAACAGAATGGAAGTAGTGATGATCGACGGAGTGACTTACAGGGTAGTTGCGGAGGAAAACAATTTTGCAACGCAAACACCTTACGATGCGATACGTCGGTTGATACATAACAACAGAGAACGAATTTGCTGTTTGGGACCTGACGGAGGTAAGTAAGTATGTTAGGAGTACAAACGGTAGAAATAAGAAATAAAAATAACGGAGGTGAGAAGATAACAGCGCTTTACTGTCGGCTTTCCCGTGACGATGAACTTAGCGGAGACAGCAACAGTATCGTACACCAAAAGGAAATTCTATCGGCTTATGCGGAAAAGCGCGGCTTTGAAAACACAAGATTTTATGTGGACGACGGATACAGCGGAACAAACTTCAACCGTCCTGACTTTCTTAGGATGATGGATGATGTGAACAATGGACTTGTAGGTACGATCATTGTTAAAGATATGTCTCGTTTCGGCAGAGATTATATCATGGTCGGGTATTATACCGAAATTATGCTGCCGCAGATGGATATACGCTTTATAGCGGTCAATGACAACGTAGACAGTGAAAATCAGGCAGACAATGATTTTACTCCTTTTCGGAATATCATAAATGAGTGGTATGCAAAGGATACGAGTAAAAAGATCCGCAGCGTCCTCAAAGCAAAGGGAAATTCGGGTAAGCATTTAAGTGTCATTCCTCCGTTTGGGTATAAGAAGGATCCGAACGATAAAGAGAAGTGGATCATAGACGAAGATGCCGCACAAATCGTGAGAAAGATATACCGATTGTATCTCGACGGAAACACTATGGGCGGTATTGCAAGAATGCTCACTGCGGAGGGGATAGAAACGCCCAAACTGTATGCCGAAAACAGAGGGATTAAGCATTACAAAGCGGCAACCTATCCCGAGATATGGAGCAGAATTTCCGTAGAGTATATTCTTTCCAACTATGAGTATACGGGAAGTACGGTCAATTTCAAGACAAAGCGCAAATCCTTTAAAAACAAGAAACAATGGATACAAAGTAAGGAGGATTGGGCGGTCTTTGAAGGAACACAAGAGGCGATCATAGACAAAGAGACCTTTGAAACTGTACAGAAAATGCGCGGAACGAAACGAGCATACACGAAGTTCAATGAAGTCAATATCTTTTCCGGGCTTTTATATTGTGCGGATTGCGGTGGAAGGATGACGATTCGCCGCAGAAAGGAAGACAGAAGAAAGGACGCCTTTATTTGTTCAACGTATCGCAAAAAGAAGAAAAATCTTTGTACCGAACACGCCATTAAGGTAAGCGCTCTTGATCAGATTGTCTTACAGGATATTCGCAAGGTCTGCGCCTATATCAAACAGTATGAGCAGGAATTCGTTGAGGAGTTTCGGAAATGTTCCGTGAAAGAAAGTGCAAGGCTGCAATTGATGGGAAAAAGTGAACTGAAGAAGGCAGAAAATAGGCTTTCAGAAATAGAGAGAATTATTGTAAAACTCTATGAAGAAAAAGCCTGCGGAAGAATGCCTGAAGAGCGGTTTGAGTTGCTTGCCAAGAACTATGAAACCGAGCAAGCCGAGCTCAAACAAAAAACGGAGGCATTGAAAGCGAGTCTTGCTGCAAAAGAGGAAAGGGACGGCAGTCTTGAAAAGTTTGTTTCGTTGGTACGAAGTTATACGGAAGTACAGAATCTGACGCCCGAAATTCTGAATAGTTTTATAGATAAGATATACATCGGCAAACCGGAAAGGATAGACGGACAAAGAGTGCAGGAAGTAAAGATTATCTATAAGCTGGTTGGCGCGGTAAATATACCGCAGTAGCAAAAGATTACCCTTGGGGATAATAATAAAAATCCCCAAGGATAATTAACACATACGAAATGGAATTGCAAGTACCACATAGTGTTTGCACCGAAGTACAGGCGAAAAGTATTTTATGAAGGGAAGCGGATAGAGATACGAGAGATACTGCGAAAGCTGTGCCAGTGGAAAGGAGTGGAGGTGATCGAGGGAGAGATATGCCCGGATCATATCCATATGCTGGTAAGTATCCCGCCCAAAATGAGCGTTTCGGTATTTATGGGATATCTGAAAGGAAAGAGCGTGACGATCATATTTCAAAAATGGGGAAACATGAAATTCGCATACCGAAACCGTGAATTTTGGTGCAAGGGATATTATGTGGATACTGTGACACATTTTTATGGGCACCTGTATGCCCCTTGCTGTTATATTTAATTATATCGTTGTATTGCTACATGCTTATTATCTTGATTTTCCTGTCAAATTATGCTAAAATAAGTTAAAAGATAGCAAGAGGTTGCAAAAGAAATGAAAAACAAGGAAATAACTGTGCTGGATCAGGCCATACACATTAACAAAGATGATTATTTTTCTTTGACGGATATTGCCAGATATAAGAATTCCGAGGCACCTGCTGATGTGGTTAAGAACTGGCTTAGGCGTAAAGACACAATAGAGTTTATCGGCTTGTGGGAGCGACTTAATAATCCTAATTTTAACGTGGTCGAATTCGACCAGTTTAAAAACGAAGCGGGGCACAATTATTTTACGCTTTCACCGAAGAAATGGATTGAAAGTGTTAATGCCATAGGACTGGTTTCCAAAGCAGGTAAATATAGTGCGGGAACATACGCACACAAAGATATTGCTCTGCAATTTGCATCGTGGATCTCTCCGGAAATCAATTTGTATATTATAAAAGAATTCCAACGGTTGAAATCCGAAGAACAGAAACAACTGGATTGGTCCGTAAAACGCGAGCTTGCCAAGATCAATTATAGGATACATACGGATGCAATTAAGGATAATATCATCATTCCTCTTGAAATATCCAAAGAACAAGCATCGATAGTTTATGCCAACGAAGCAGATGTGCTTAATGTTGCGTTATTTGGGATGACAGCAAAGCAATGGCGGGACAAAAATTTCGATAAGAAAGGTAATATCCGTGACTATGCCGAAATATCGCAGCTTGTCTGCCTTTCCAATCTCGAGAATTTGAATGCGTATTTGATTGATTGCGGAATTAATCAATCGGAACGGCTTGTAGAGTTGAACAGAGCGGCGATACGTCAAATGAAAGTTTTGTCTGATGAAAGATTGCGGATGCTTGACAGGAATAGGGATGATTGAGGTGGTTATGAAGTTTTCTGAGAAAGTGAAGTATGCAAGGATGAAATTGCTTCTTACACAGGAAGCATTGGCAAAAGAACTCGGCGTTTCATATGCAACAATATGCCGTTGGGAAAAGGACAATCGTGAACCGCAAATTGTATCGCAAGGTAAATTTTATGCTTTTTGCGAGAGCCAAGGAATACATTTTGAAGAATAGGGAGTGGTACTCAAATGATTAGGGCAGATATTATTTCTATCGTTGGAAGAGAATACTTAACAAGCAACATTGAAAACGACGAATTCAGTTATCCTAAGGCGTTCAGTGCTGCATCGTTAACTTTTAATCCTATTAGAAATAGGATTGGTAGAGCATTTGAGAAACTGGATATTCGATTCGTAAAAGATAATGTTACCGTGCTGATAGAAACGAAGCAAAATTTTACTGTGGCAGATGAAGAACAGTTATCTGCATATGTTGAATATGAAAAGGCGCTTACAGGCAACAAAACCGTTGCCATTCTTGCCAACACAATAAACGATAATATTAAAGTGTGGAGAGGCGTTGTTGCCGACAGCGATTTAATGCCAAAAGAAACAGCACTTCGCACAATGGATGAGTATGTTGACTTCTATACTTCGAAGATAAACGACAAGGAAAAGGTGATGCAAAACACGTATAAACTCAATGAGTTGTTGCATCGCCATAGTATTCCTGAAAAATTAAGAAGTCAGTTTGTTGGCACTTGCTTGCTGGCACTTAAAAATGGGCTTGATTACTCGACTCCGACCTTAACAGCCGCACAAATTCGTACAAGAATAAGAGAAGTTTTGGAAAATTTGCTCAATGATGACTTGAATAAGGCGGAAAAATTGGCGTTGTTGAATAGAAATGTATTGGATAATCAATATATTCGCCAACTAAAAATTGATGCTATAAGAGAAATTCTGAAATTTATTGAAGATAACATATTGCCTTTTATTAACGATAAAAGTACTTCGGGACAAGATTTGCTTAACTTATTTTTTGTTACCTTTAATAAATATGTTGGTAAATCAGATAAAAACCAAGCGTTCACGCCTGACCATATCACGGATTTTATGTCAAAAATCACAGGAGTAAACAAACATTCTGTTATACTCGATCCTTGTTGTGGTAGTGGTTCATTTCTGGTACGGGCTATGACGCAAGCACTGGATGATTGCGCTACAGGCGCCGAACAGGAAAACATTAAGAAACATCAAATATTTGGTATCGAATTTGACGAAAACATATACGGTCTTGCTACTACTAATATGTTGATACATTCTGACGGCAATTCAAACATAAGACAAGGCAGCTGTTTTGCACTTGCCGATTGGATTAAAGAAGCGAAGCCAAATATTATTCTAATGAATCCTCCTTACAATGGGCAGCGTATTCATCTGCCTAAAAGTTATGTTGATACTTGGACAAAAGATAAAAAAGAAGATCCGTCAAAAGGATTGTATTTTGTCAAGTACATAGCAGATACGCTTAATTCGATTAATCACCATGCAAAATTGGCGGTATTATTACCCGTTGCATGCGCTATCGGTACGAGTGGAGAAATTGCAAGACTTAAAGAGGAAATACTGAAAGAGAATACCCTTGATGCGGTATTTACATTGCCAAATGAAATTTTCTATCCCGGAGCGAGCGCTTCAGCATGTTGTATGGTATTCAAGATAGGCACAAAACATAGTGATATTTCAAATCCTGATACATACTTTGGTTACTACAAAGAAGACGGATTTAAGAAAAAGAAAAATCTTGGACGAGTTGAACAGATCGATGCTAGCACCGGTAAGAGTAAGTGGGTTGAAATAGAAAAAGAATGGATTGAATTGTATCGTAATAGGCAATCGGTTGACGGTTTATCGGCTACTCATAAAGTTAACGGTGACGATGAATGGCTGTGCGAAGCTTATATGAAGACGGACTATACAAAGCTAACGGAAGAAGATTTTCAGCAGACACTCAATGATTATCTTGCTTATTTAATAAAGGAAGGCAATATTTATGAATCTTAATATTGGAAGTTGGAAAGAATTTCGTTTAGGAAATTTGTTTTCAGAGATGTATAAAGCGGAGGCACACGTAAAGTCCGATTTGGAATGCTTTAATATGTTTAGTCACAACACTATTAAGTTTATTTCTCGAACAGAAATGAATAATGGTTGTGATTGTTATGTGTTGAATAACGACTTAACAGGGATTGAAGAAGGTAATGCAATCGCAATAGGTGATACAACAGCAACATGTTTTTATCAAAGTGAGCGATTTATATGTGGAGATCACATGGTGATTTGTCGTGCTGGATGGTTAAACAAATATACAGCATTATTTGTGCTTTCAATTTTAAAGCAAGAAAAATATAAGTATAGTTATGGACGAGCATTTAAAATGGATTTGATTTCAAGTACCGTTATTAAGTTGCCCGCAACAGCAGATGGAAGTCCCGATTGGGATTTTATGGAACAATATATAAAATCTTTAAATCATAAGCCATTAACAACGCAGAATAGTCACCCTCAACATTCACTTAATATTGACAGTTGGCAAAAATTTAGCGTAAGAGATTTGTTTGAAGTAAAATATGGCATAAATATGGAGCTAAACGCGTGTGTATTAGCTGAAGATGGTGACTGTTCTGCAATTAATTTTGTTGCACGTACTGAAGATAATAATGGAGTAAGTGCAAAGGTTTATCCTGTCGAAGGAAAAATTCCACAGCCTGCTGGAATTATTACTTGTGCTGGTGGAGGAAGTGTACTTTCAACATTTTTACAGGAAAAACCTTTTTATAGTGGTCGAGATTTATATTTGTTAATTCCTAAGTATTCGATGGGGAAGGCAGCTAAATTATTTATTATAACTATAATAAAGGCAAACAAGTATCGATATAGTTATGGTAGGCAAGCTAATGTTACACTTCCATATCTAGAATTATTATTGCCAACAACGTCGGAGGGAAAGCCTGATTTTGAATTCATGGAAAATTATATTAAGTCGCTACCATACGGGGATAGAATTTAGAGGGTAAAATGTACATTCAGAAAATACATATAAAAAACTACAGAAATTTCAATGATTTTGAAATGGAGTTTCACGAAGGATTAAATGTTATTGTTGGGGCGAACAATTCAGGCAAAACCGGATTATTGTCCGCTATATATCTTCTCAATGCACCTTCTAATATATCGATTGATGATTTCAACAAAAATAATTTAGTTCAATTCAAGACTTTATATAATGAAGATGCTCCTAAAATAGAGATTACATACTTTATCAACCACTTTATCAATGAAGATGATGAGGAGGATGAAAGTATAATCAAATTGATTCCTTTTTTGGGGTTTAAAGAGGTCGATGTCATGCGTTTGGCGTCTGAGGACAAGAAAAAATATTTCATTAAGGCTATTGTCAAAGCAGTTTATGAGCTTGATGAGAAATACATCGGAGAATATCGTAAAGCTGTTTCAGAAATAGACACTTTTGACGATTTTATGCTCAGGTTAAAGCGTTTTGTTTCTGAACACTACAAATGGCATTATACAAATGGCGTCAGCGATTTGCAAGCTGAAAGTAAGGCTGCTACGAGTATTTTTGATATTCGATTTATAGAAGCGGAAAGAACAGCTGCAGAGGTGGAAAAGGAAACACGTAAAGAAATAGATTCTTTTTCTAAAGATAATAGTAATGCTATAGCTGTAGATAAATTTAAGAGTAAAGTATCGGAAGATTTAAGAGATATATTGAAGCCGTCAATTGAAAAACTGACTATTCTTTTTGAAACTGAGCAAAACGATATCGGATTAAAAAAAGGCAATGTTGCAATCTACCCTTCAGTAAAAGCAAATGTGTCGATCCCGGATTCCTTTATTACAGAAGTTAAAGATACAAAATCGGAGTTTATTGTGCCAATAGATCATAATGGACTAGGTTACAATAATCTTATAAACATATATATCTGTCTCTTATACACATCTCCGAGCCCACGAGACATGCGCAGATC
>OWKP01001344.1_pt1 | contig 15611 bp, 18 predicted proteins | sample 1732991 | NCBI WGS metagenome assembly OWKP01 (sample SAMN05065777, study PRJEB22554) | human gut metagenome | biome: ENVO:2100002; feature: ENVO:00000062; material: ENVO:00002003 | host: Homo sapiens | place: USA
TCTACACCCTAGAGTTCGTCGGCAGCGTCAGATGTGTATAAGAGACAGGCGCCGTCCAGCTGTTCGGCGGCTACGGCTACACCCGTGAGTATCCCGTGGAGCGCATGATGCGCGACGCCAAGATCACCGAGATCTACGAGGGCACTTCCGAAGTCCAGCGTATGGTCGTTGCCAAGTATCTTGGTGTGAACTAAAAAAGGAGGTAAAGATATAATGAAGATTCTTGTTTGCGTTAAGCAGGTCCCCGATACCTCCGGTAAGGTTGCCGTCAATCCCGATGGTACCCTGAACCGCGCTTCCATGCAGACCATCATCAACCCCGATGATATGAACGCCGTTGAGGCCGCTCTCAAGCTCAAGGATGAGCTGGGCTGCAAGGTCACCGTCGTCACCATGGGTCCCCCGCCGGCAGAAGGTATGCTGCGCGAGCTGATGGCCATGGGCGCTGATGACGGCTATCTCGTTTCCGCCCGTGAGTTCGGCGGTTCCGATACTTACGCCACCTCCCAGATCCTTGCCGCCGCTCTCGACACCATCGGTCTCGATGACGACGACATCGTCTTCTGCGGCCGTCAGGCTATCGATGGTGACACCGCTCAGGTCGGTCCTCAGATCGCTGAGAAGCTGCACCTGCCCCAGATCACCTACGCCGCCGACATCAAGAAGGAAGGCGACACCCTGACCGTCAAGCGCATGCTCGAGGACGGCTACATGACCATCAAGGCTCAGACTCCGTGCCTGATCACCTGCATCAAGGAGCTCAATACCCCGCGTTACATGAGCGTCTCCGGTGTGTTTGAGTGCTACTCCAAGCCCATGACCGTTCTGGACTACAACGCCCTGAAGGATCACCCCCTCATCGACGCTACCACCATCGGCCTCAAGGGCTCCCCGACCAACATCCTGACCTCCTTTACGCCTCCCCAGAAGGGCGCCGGTCAGATGCTCGAGGGCAACGACATGGCTACCTGCGAGAAGCTCGCCGGTATCCTGCTCGAAAAACACATCATTTAAGGAAAGGAGATCAATACGATGCGTAACGAAGTGAAACTTGCTAATCCCAACTATGACTCCTCCAAGATCGAAGAGTTCAAGAACGTATGGGTCTTCTGCGAACAGCGTCAGGGCCAGATGATGTCCACCTCCTATGAGCTGATCTCCGAAGGCCGCAAGCTGGCGGACGAGCTGGGCGTGAAGCTCTGCGGTCTGCTGGTCGGCGACAATGTCGGCGATCTCGCCGAGAGCATTGGCGGCTACGGCGCTGATGAGGTCATCGTCTGCGACCACCCCCTGCTCAAGAACTACACCACCGACGCTTATTCCAAAGTCATCTGCGACGTCATCTCCGAGATGAAGCCTGAGGCCTTCCTCATCGGCGCGACCAACATCGGCCGTGACCTCGGCCCCCGCTGCGCAGCCCGTCTGCACACCGGTCTCTGCGCCGACTGCACCCACCTCGACGTTGACATGCCCATCTACAAGGACTTCCTGCGCGGCGCTTCCACGCTGCCCGAGGCCAAGATCGACGGCATGGCCACCGCGAAGGTCATGGGTAAGGACCACGATGTCTCTCGCGACCTGAAGATGACCCGTCCGGCGTTCGGCGGCAACCTGATGGCTACCATCATCTGCCCGCGCTTCCGTCCCTCCATGGCGACGGTCCGTCCCGGCGTTATGAAGAAGGCTGCTTACGACGAGGCGAAGGCCAAGGCCGTTAAGGTCACCAAGTACGACGTCAAGCTCGACGCCGCCGATCTCCAGACCGAGGTCGTCGAGGTCGTCAAGGCTGCCAAGAAGCTCGTCGACCTGATCGGCGCTGACTACATCGTCTCCGTCGGCCGTGGTATCTCCAAGGACGTCGAGGGCGGCATCAAGCTCGCTCACGAGCTCGCCGATGTGCTCGGCGGCGTTGTTGGCGGCTCCCGTGTTGCCATCGACTCCGGCTGGCTCACTGCCGACCATCAGGTCGGTCAGACCGGTAAGACCGTCCACCCGAAGGTCTACGTTGCTCTCGGTATCTCCGGCTCCATCCAGCACAAGGCCGGTATGAGCGAGTCCGAGTGCATCATCGCGGTCAACAAGAACGACACCGCGCCGATCTTCGAGATCGCCGACTACGGCATCTGCGGCGACCTGTTCAAGGTCACCCCGATGCTGATCGAGGCCTTCAAGGCCGCGAAGGCGAGCAAGTAAAATACTCAAAAAAAGAGGACACCGTAAAGACTACCACGAATAAGGACAATATCTAAAACCGTTCAGAACATACGGTGCGGCTGCCAGAAAACTGGTAGCCGCACCGTTGTTCGTATTACGAGAGGAAAGTTTTATACTGAAAACTTTTGAGAACTGTAGCACATTGTGACCTTGTTCCCGCAGAATTATTTGGCCTTTAGTTAAACAGGTCAGCAGTAACAGGATCGACGCCGGCTGCCAAAAGCATCTCTGTAAAAAAGAGATGCTTTTCGTAGGTATCCTCGGCAACCTCACGGCCGAGATCCGTCAGGCGCAGGAAGTGATCTCCATCCATGATCAGGAAGCCGCCCTTTTTCAGTGTAGCCACCGCATGACACACGCTGGGCTTCGACACCTCCAAGTGTCGGGCCACGTCCGCAGACCTCACCATGCCCTTTTTCTTTTGGAGGACAAGGATGGCCTCCAGATAATCTTCACCCGATTTGCGCAAAGGCATAGACAGTCCCCCATCCGTTATGTAGGCGGCTATTTCCTGAACACTTCATGGCTACTTGTCATTTGACAGCCAATCCGCCGTCCAAGCCCCACTCTCCCGCAGGAATTCTCCGTCATGGGTGATAACCACCACACATAGCCCCTGCTCCGCCAACTCTCGGAGGCGTCGGCTCACCTCCAGCATGTGGCCATAGTCAAGACCGCTGGTAGGCTCATCAAAAATCAGCAGCTCCTTTCCGCTGAGACAGCCGTCTGCAACAGCCAGCCTCTGTTTCTGCCCGCCGGATAGAGCCATGGGGTGAGTATCCGCATACTGAGCCAGATCCATTCGGCCCAAGGTTGTCAAAGCCTCCTGCTCTGTGGCCGAATTTCCCAACCGGACCTCTGCCAGCACGCTGTCTCCAAAAAGCTGGAGGTTCACATCCTGCATGATCAGGAACGCCTTCCGCCTTCTTTCCGTTCGGCGCAGAGGCTTTCCATCCCAAAAAATTGTACCGCTTTGTTCTTTCATCAAACCGCACAGACACCGGGCCAGGGTGGTCTTGCCCGCCCCGTTTTGGCCGGTAATGGCGGTAATTTGTCCCCTGGGCGCATGGAAGGATACGCCCTCCCATACAGCCGCACCGTTATAGGTCGCCCGCAACTCCCGCACCATCAAACCGTCTGCTCCCGCCGCTGGGCTTGGCTCAGGCGAGGACAGCGGTACCTCCGCAATGCTCCGCAGTCCCATGGAGCGGCGTTCCTTCTCGGTCAGAGTGAGGAAATTCTGCCCGGAATATTCCCGTTGCAGCTGCCCACCCCGCAGATAGAACACCCGATCAGCAAGATCCGCAGCGTACCAAAGGCGGTGCTCTGCCATCAGCACGGTCTTCCCGGCCTTTTTCAGCTGTTTCAGGATCTCCCGGAGCTGGCGGATACCCTCCCCATCCAGATTGGAGGAAGGCTCGTCCAGTACAAACAGCTCCGGCCCCATGGCCCAGGCGCTGGCGCAGGCAATGCGCTGTTTCTCTCCACCGGACAGCGCAAAAATGCTCCGCTCCAGCAGTGGCCCCACTCCGCAGATTTGGACGGCGGATTCCAGCGCCTGTGTCATTTCATCGTGGGAAGCTCCACGGCTCTCCAGCCCAAAAAGCACCTCGCTGGTGGTGTCCAGATTGAAGAACTGGGACTTAGGGTTCTGAAACACCGAGCCCACCGTCCGCGCCAGTTCCCACAGCGGGGTCTGTGCCACATCTTGGCCGCCGACCATAACAGTTCCCGTCAGCGTCCCACCTCCAGTATGCTGGAGCAGACCATTGACGAGCTTGATAATCGTGGTCTTGCCGCAGCCGCTCTCACCGGTGAGCAGGATGAGTTCCCCCGGTTTCACAGAAAAGGTGCAGTCCCGAAGGCTTGGCGTCTCCTTGCCCTCATAAGCATAGGTCACATGGTCAAAGATAATCATGGCAGCACCCCCTTGCAGCAGATCCCGCCCACACAGAGAGCCAGAAACAGCAGTGTGACCACCACATCCTGGATGTGAAATCCGATAGGCCGCCAGGAGGACATCTTCCCTGGGTACTCGATGCCCCGAGCGGTGGCGGACTCGCTGAGTTCTTCTGCTGTCTGGGCTGCCCCCATAAGCGTTGGTACATAAATGCACTCCAGTTTCTCCTCAAAGCCACGGATATTCCGAAGGGCCATGGCATCCCGGATATGGCGCAAATCCTGCCGAAGTGCAGGCAGAAAGCGCAGCGTCACCGCAAGGGTAATAGAAAAGCTCCGGGGAGCGCCCATCCTCTCCAAAGCAGCCATGAACTGGCTGACGCTGGTGGTGGCAATCAGATAGGCACCGCCGGCAATACAGGGGAACACCAGAATGAAGTAGGTCACCGTAGCAAAGACCGTAGCCAAAGAGCCGGGCAGCAGCGGCAACAGCCAGTACTGTATCGCCAGGATAGCCAGATATGTCGCCAGAAGCCCTGCCAACATGGTTCCTTTCCGCTCTACCAGAAAGAGAATCAAATAGGCTATCATGACACTGAGCTGGAAAACCGCAGGGCTCCAAGTGAACACCACCACATTGGCCAACAGCCAGATTAGAATCTTGGTTCGAGGATCAAGAAAAGAAGGGCGAATATTCTTCCTCATTGGGCCAGCCCGGCCTTGACAAAATGCTTACGCATGAGTTTCATACCCAGCAAGGAGCCCAGAACAGAGCCTACCAGAATGCTCAGTACAATGACCCCGAACACCGGCCAGGTCAGCAGGCCCTCCATGGTGGCCATATAGCCAGCGTCCATCATCTGGGCGGCATACTCCAAATAGCTTTCTTTGGTAAACCAGAGGGGCAGAAAGTCCCCGATAAAGCCCAGATTGAAGCAGAAGAAGCCCAGCATAAGCCATCCTTTCTGCCGAAACTGTCCAGCCCGCAGGCACAGCTCACACAGAATTCCTCCCACCAGTCCCGTGATGGGGAACATCCAGGTAGCGGCCACCAGCACCACGCCGGTAATCAGGCTGGTGAGAAGAAAGGGGCCGTTTTTCTGCACCTTGGCTACCATCAGCATGAACACTGGCCCGATCAGAATGGCATCAATAAAGTGGGTAGCAAACCATACATAAGGGCTGACACCGCCCACCAGCATAAAAAGAAAGCGGATGGCAATGCACACCGCCCCCAGTGCGCCGGCGGTGATGGCGTCTTTGGCAGTCAGTTTGCGTTTTCCCTGTTCCAATGATTGAGACATATTTCATTTCCTCCTGTCGGTAATCGTTAGACACCGCTAACCATAAGACAGGACAGCATAGCTGCTTGTCTGCCACCAACTCCATACAGGTGTTTTGGCTCCAAACAGCACTTAGATTTTGAGCAATCATTGACGGCTCATCGCCGGTCCGGTACAATCAAAGCCAGATCAAGTAACGGAGGCACTGCTCATGTCCAATATGACGCAACTTTTTGATGCCAGCCGTTTCCCAGGCGATGTGAAGGTTCGAGCCAACGGCAAGGCTACGGTGATGACCCTCTATGGTTCAGAGAACGGAAGCCTGCGACTGTTTTCTTTGTGGGAGGGCGCAATTCTTTCCTTCAACCGGATCTATACTCAGGTCTGGCCCTTGGCACAGAATGAAGCGGCTAACATTCTGCTGCTGAACTTCTGCCGGAAGGGGCGCTGTGAAGTGGCGCTGGAGGATGGACAGTTTGCCTTCCTCTCTCAAGGACACATGGCCGTAGGAACCCAGCAGGCTCAGGAGGATTATCGCTACCCCAGCGGTCTCTATGAGGGTGTCGAGTTGTTTTTGGATCTGGATATGTTGGCCCATCGTCCTTATCCACTGTTTCAGGAGGGGGAAGTAAGCCCAGAGGGGATCATGGAGCACCTGCATACCTCCCGCCGACTCTATTTGGGACCCACGCCTGCCTGTGTACAGACATTGCTGGATGACCTGTGGCAGCTTCGAGATTCGGAGGAAGTGGGACTGCTGAAACTTCTCTCCGCCCAGCTGCTTTGGAAGGTAGAACGCCAGCCTCTTGAAACCAGTCCCACAGTCCGCTATTTTACCAGCTCCCAAGTGTCCATCGCCAGAGAGACACGGAACATCCTGTGCGCAGACCTGAGCCAGAACCACACGGCGAGGGAGTTGGCGGATCGGTTCCAGGTGGCCGAAACCAGTCTCAAGAATTACTTCCGCGGTGTGTTTGGAGAAAACCTCTCCACATTTTTGCGGGAGGCGAGGATGCGCCGGGCAGCAGAATTGCTGCAGAGCAGTGAATTGCGAGTAGCGGAGATCGCAGCACAGGTAGGCTACGAAAATCAGAGCAAATTTGCCGCAGTTTTTGTCCGGCACTTCGGCTGCCCGCCGCTGGAGTATCGCCGCAGGGCACGGCTTTCGATTGCAGATGATGATTAAATCATTTTGTCTTTTTGTTTCAGAAAGAAGCCCACAGTTCTCTGTACTCAGAACTGTGGGCTTCTCCCATCTCTTGATTTTTCAAAGGATCATGATCTTGCCCCGCTCAACTGCCACTGGATGCTCTGGTTCTGGAGCTCCACCATGTGCCGGAACAGGCCGCCCTCCGCCATCAGCTCCTGCGGGGAGCCTTGCTGCGCCACCTTTCCGTCCTTCAGCACCACGATATGGTCCGCGCCGGCCACGGTGCGCATCCGGTGGGCGATGACCAGCACCGTTTTACCAGCCAGCAGCCGGGAGAGCGCCCCCTGCACCTTGGTCTCATTTTCCACATCCAGAGAGGCAGTGGCCTCATCCAGCAGCACGATGGGTGCGTCCTTGAGCAGCGCCCGGGCGATGGAGATGCGCTGCCGCTCGCCGCCGGAGAGCTTGGCGCCGTTTTCTCCGATGGGCGTCTGATAGCCCTGGGGCAGTTTGCTGACAAACTCCTCGCAGTTGGCGGCCTTGGCCGCGGCCATCACCTCCGCATCGGAAGCGCCCCGCCTGCCCAGGCGGATATTCTCCATCACCGTGTCGTCAAACAGCACCACATCCTGAAACACCATGGAGTAATCGGTCAGCAGCACCTCCGGGTCCACCGTGGCGATATCCACCCCGCCCACTTTAATAGTACCCCCGGTGACGTCCCACAGGCGGGCGGCCAGCCGGGCGCAGGTGCTTTTGCCGGAGCCGGAGGGGCCCACCAGCGCGGTGATCTCGCCTTCCTTGGCGGTAAAGCTGACATCGTGCAGGACGGCCTTTTCGTCATAGGCAAAATTCACATGGTCAAAGACAATGTCGTGTCCCTGGGGGTGGAAAACCTCCGCCCCTTCGGCGATGGGCGTGTCGAACAGCGCGTTCATCCGGTCTGCCGACACCTGGGAGACAAACAGCTCGGCGATCAGAGCAAGGCTCTGATCGAAGGGGGCATAGATCCGGGTAATGACCATCAGGAACAGGAACAGCAGCATGAAGTCGATCTGTCCGGACAAGATCAGCCCCGCGCCCACAAGGATGGTGGTGGCCACGCCCAGCCGCATGATGACGCTGGCCCCGTTGACGAACAGGCCGGTAACCAGCTCGCCGCAGATCATGATCCGTTCATGGTCGTCGATCTTCCGGTACAGTCCGGCAAGGTATCGCTCCTCCTGATTAGTGGCACGGATCTCCCGCACATTTTCCAGCGCCTCCTGCATTCCGTCCGAGACCCGCACGGCAGCGCGCTTGGTCTGCTCCGCCTGGCGCTCGGTGAGCTTCCGGCTTCCAAACAGTAGGCCGAAGGCCACCGGCACCCCCCAGAGGCAGGCGAGGGTCAGCCGCCAGTCATACCAGAGCAGGCACACCGCGATCACGGCGGTGGAGAGGTAGGAGCCGTACAGATAGCCCAGCACATGGCTCCAGACGTGCTCCATGCGGTTGACATCGCCCATCAGGGTCTCCGTCAGGTCGGCCAGATCCCGCTTGCCGAAAAAGCCGAGGGGCAGCTTGCGAAGCCGCTCCGCCAGGCGCAGCCGGGTGGCCTTGACCTCGCCATACACCAGGCCGTAGGTGGCCTTGTACTGCTGGAAATGTGTGAGAAAGGAGAGCAGCGCAAATAGTACAAGGCCGGCCAGCACCGGCAAAGCTGCGGGCAGGGCGGCGCCATCCGTCAGTGTTTCCATCAGGCCGGACATCACAAGGTACAAAATGCTGACCCCGCCCATGACCACCAGATTGACGACCACCGTCCAGAAGGTGCCCTTTTTAGTGTTCTGTACGCCCTGATCCGTCAGGGCATATTTCCGTTGAAAGTTTGCGCCGAACATTACCGTTCCTCCTTGCTGCTTTCCATTTTCCACTGGATTGCCCGATTGTAGTCAGCCCACATCCGGGTGTACAATCCGCCTGCCGCGATCAGCTCCCCGTGGGTGCCTTGCTCCGTCACCCGGCCGCCCTCCAGTACCAGGATCTTGTCCGCGCCCACCACCGTGGAGAGCCGGTGAGCGATCATGATGACGGTGCGGCCCTTCGTCAGCCGCGCAAAGGCCTTCTGGATCAGCGCCTCATTTTCCGGGTCGGCAAAGGCCGTGGCCTCGTCCAGCACCACGATGGGGGCGTCCTTCAAAATGGCCCGGGCCAGGGCGATGCGCTGGGCCTCGCCGCCGGAGAGATAGGTCCCCTCGGTGCCGATCACCGTATCCAGCCCCTGGGGCAGCTTTTCCAGGATGTCGCCGCACTGGGCGGCCTCCAGGGCGGCCAGCACCTGCTCCCGGCTGGCGTCGGGGCGGGCGGCCCGGACATTTTCCAGAATGCTGGCCTTGAACAGTCGGTTGTTCTGGAAGACAAAAGCCACCTGCTCCATCAGTACATGGGGATCGATCCGGCGCACATCCACGCCGCCCACCTCCACCGTGCCGGCGTCCGCGTCCCAGAACCGGGGGATCAGGCTGGCGGCAGTGGTCTTGCCGCCGCCCGAAGGCCCCACCAGCGCCACCGTCTCTCCCGGCTCGGCGGTGAAGGAGATATGGGACAGGGCGGGAGCCTGCGCGCCGTCATAGGTAAAGCTCACATCCCGGAATACCACCCGGTTGTTCCGGAGCGTCTGGGGATGTTCCGGAACCGGCAGCGTGGGCGCTTCCATGACCGGCTGGATGCGGCCCAGCGCGGTGTCGGCCAGCATCATGCCGGAGGCCGCAAACATGATCCTGGCCAGTGCGGTGGACAGGATGGCGGAGAACACGGCGTAAAAGGCGAAGTTTGTGACAAGCCCAGCAAAATCGCCGGAATCCAGCGCGCTGGGGGCCAGGAACAGCACCACCGGCACCAAGAACAGGAAGGCGCCCTCGGTGAAGGTCAGGTTGATGGACTGGGGCACGCGGCACACATCGCCCTGATAGTGCTCCGCCTTGGCGCTGTAGTCCTCGATGGCCTGCTGAAAAGCCTTGAAGGAGTAGACGGTCTGCTGAAAAATTTTGACTACCGGGATGCCGCGCACATACTCGGTGCCGGATTTGGTCATGCGGTCCTGAGCCGCCTGGTACTCTGCCATCAATGCGGCATTCTTGCCGCCCATCATGCTGCACATAGCGAGTATGGAAATCACCGCCGCCAGCAGGCAGGCCGCGCCCATGCGCCAGTCAAACACGAACATCAGCACCAGCATGGCGAGAAACAATGTAATCGTGCCTACAATGTCCGCCAGATTGTGGGCCAGCAGCGTTTCCGTGTCGGCGGCCGCCGCATCCAGCTTGCTACGGATCAGACCGGAGGCATTGGCGTCAAAATAACCCAACGGTGCCTGCATCACATGGGCCATGCCCTGCTTGCGGATGTTGGCTGCCGTGCGGAACGCAGCCAAGTGGGTACACATCAGGCCAAGGAAGTAGATGAGGATACCGCCTACCGCAAAAGCGAAGGCGATCCAACCGTAGTCCGTCACACTCTGGGCCTGAGTCCAGTCCGGCGCCACAGCGATCAGATCTCGTGCCGCCAGCCAGATGCAGAGGTACGGGATCATGCTGCACACCATGGACACCGCCGACAGTCCCAGCCCCAGAAGGGTAAGCCGCCGATGGCTGCCTGCGTATTCCAGCAGGACAGACAGCGCGTTTTGCTTCTTTTGCTTCACAAATACTCCTCCTTTTAAGGTTAGCATTAACTAACCGGTTGTGTAAAAAGAAAGGGGCGAAGCCCCGATCTTCCAAAAAAGATTGGCGGTATGTTACTGCCCGATCAGCTTCAGCCACCCGGCAGTGTAGAAATCCCGCAGCTGATCCACATAGTGCATGGCCTGCTCCTTGGGCATGTCGTGGACGACGATCTCAAAGATGCCATTGAACATCCCGCTGGCGATGATGTGGCACAGCTGGGCATCCAACTGGGGGGACTCATGCCCCAGATGGTGCAGAACCTCCAGGTATTGGAGGGTGTATTCCACTTCGACCTCCACCATATTGTGGACGAAATGCTCATAGCTGGTGCCCTCGGCCTTGCACAGCAGCAGCTTCACGGGCTCCCGGTGGTCGCAGATGTATTCCACCATCCAATGGACGCACTGGCTGGACTCCAGTCCCATGTGTTCCGGCTGCTCCTGCTCGGGCATCTCGGCAAAGGCGGTCTGTGCCTCCATGAACCGGCCCATCAGCGCAGCGGCGTGAGGCTCCACGATGGAGGCAAAGAGCGCCTCCTTACTGGAGAAATAGCCATAGAGTGCGCCGGTGGTGACGCCGGCCTGCTTCACAATCTGCCGCAGGGAGGCACCCTGAAAGCCTTTCTCCGTAAACTCCTCCATGGCGGCCCGCTGGATTTTTTCCAGTGTGGCAGTCGATTTCTCTTCCATAAGCGCACCTCATGTAACAGCGTTATATATAACACTGTTATAATAGAGCAAACCATATTGTTTGTCAAGAGCCAGTGAATAAAGTATTACAAAAAAGGTTGCTGTATAAAAACCACAGCAACCCCTATATATCACTCTGCAATCACTTCCAAGCTGTAGCCGACTTCCCGCACAGAGCGAATGTAGAACGGGGCATCTGGATTAGCCCGATACAGCTTCTCGCGCAGGTTGCAGATATGAAAACCTATCGTATTGTTTTCGTTTCCTGTAGTGAAATCGCCCCAGACCTGTTCGTAAATCTGTGCGTAGGTCAGCACACGGCCTTTATTGGCGGCCAGCAGCAGGAGAATCCGATATTCTTTTGCGGTAAGCTGAATCTCCTGGCGATCCCGAAAAACCTTTCGTCTGCTTGGAAAAATCTCAAGACCGGGGAGCGATACCATCGGTTCCTCGTCGACCTCGATTTTTTCTATCTCAGGGTGGTTTTTGAGGATATCCAAAGCGATAGTTTGTGGAGAATTGGAAATTAAATCATTATAGAGTTGATTGAGGTAACAATTATTATAAGTCACGGCAGGATTTCACCTCTTTTCACATAAAAGGAGGGGGGAGCAAAAGAATGACATAAAGAAAACTTGATTGGAAAAATTCAGTTGCTTATAACCATCCTCGTAATGAAATGATGCAATTTGCGCGTCGGAATTTAACCATACGACCGAAGCATCCGCTGCTTTTTGCATACGATGTACCTCCCAAATTTTAGTTCAGGAAAATGTGTAGATAAAGAGACTGTCAGAATCTCCACCGGCGGATATAATGACTTTTGGGATGTGCTTATTTTGATTACTCATTTGCCAGCAAGGACAATACTTTTTGTAGGTTTTCTTCTGACAGAACCGCACTAACACTGCTGATGCCAAAAATCTGTCCCGATTGCGAGTTCATATAGTATGATTGTCCATCTACGATAAAAACGAGATCAACAGGAAAACTTGCATCTTCAATGTCATATTTTTGTGCCTTAATTATCTGTGAAATACTTGTTGAAGCAGCTTCATCAAGTACCACCGTCTTAACTACATCTTGTCCGTCAGGTGTCATTTCACCAAGATATTCAACATAAACTGTGCCTTTTACCCAGTTTGTCTGATTCAAGCTATTGTCGGTAAGCCAGTCTGAAAGAAGAATTTTTATTTGTGGTATGCTATCATACAAAGAAAGGTACTCATCGGCAATTTTGGCATTCCCGGAGTCATATTGTACATCAGATGCCAATACCAAACGAAATGTATGCGTGGCCGTTGTGGCAATCGTATACTCTGGTTGAACATAGGAAAAATCCATCGGGAATTGTCCATCAATACATTCAACCCAAAATAGAGAGCCCTTTAAATTTGTTCCGTCATCAGTTTCTTCCTCTCTCGCTGCAAGGCTATATACTTCGATATCACCATCATCGAAAATATCATAACTCCGAATTGGTTGCAAATATTCTATCATGTCTCCGATTGATATTGCTCAAACTTGCGAGTTTAACTTGAAACATAATAATCCATAAGAAGGCGCTTCGCAACCTATAATAAAGTAGCGAGATAACAAGCGCTGCCTTCGTTTTTCGCGGGGGTCCCGGGGGAGCGCGTTAGCGGCAAGCACGGCAACTGCTTTCCAATAAATCGGTTGTTCATTAACCCGAGCAGACGCAGATGTTGGGGTAGAACAAGGATTACTGTTCATAGAAACTCAGTAGCGTAAATAAAGGGGCCCCAGCACCACATAGCCCCTGCCGCCATAGGCGGCGCAGTTGCAAGCATCGCATTTTGATGTCAAAATACTGCTTGCTGGGGTAAACCCCAGTCCCCCATGCCGCCCGCGGGCGGGAACTTCTCGGCAGCATTGCCGGAAAGTGAGTGTAAAAATCGGGTTCGGCAATATGGCCGAACCCGATCACAGCGGACTGCCCTAAAGCGCTTCAGACAACATTGTCAAAAGCGGTAGACGCTGAAAACCGGGTTCGGTGAATTCACCGAACCCGGTCAGACTTTTTGACAAGGTTGTCTGAAAGTAAGGGTTGGCAATCTTGCCAACCCTTACTTTACCAGATCGTCTCCCGCACCGCTCGAATCAGCGTCACCACCCATGACAGCGCCGCAAGACCCACCAGCACAAGGAAAATGCCGTCCGCCAGAGCGGTATGGGCCAGATACCACGGGCGGAATACCATGATTACCAGTGCACCGTACAGCAGCGGCGCAGACAACCGTAGCACCTGTGCCAGACGGACGATCCCGCCCAGCAGCGCCAGCCCCAATGATAAAACAGCATACATCATGTTCCGAGCCTCCTTCTTCGATTTGCGGTATGTTACCATCGGCAGACAGACTTTACAAGGGTCTGTCTGCCGATTTTTTTCACCTTGGGTGTCAATAAGACACCCTTGATTGGACGGCGAGGGTGTCTATTGCACACCCTTGACCTTAAAGATTTTGCAGGAATTTTTGATTCCGCGGTATTCACCACGCTGTTTTTTCGGGAGGGGTAGTGAGGGGGTATCTGAAAAAACAGAAAACCGCTCTCGGCAACATTGCCGGAAGCGGTCTGGAGGTGGTTTATGAACAAACAGACACATCGGACCTGCGTCCGCATGAGTGCCAAAGAATACAGCCGGCTCATGGAACGAAGCAGGGCGGCAGGGCTGTCTGCCAACGCATGGCTTATGGAGCAGCTCGCCGGCAATCGTCCCATCATCAGTCGGAACGGCGTCATGTCGGACTTTCTCTGCCTGCTCAATCAGAAGGGGCGGGAGATCAACACCGTGGCTCGTGCCTTCAACAGCGGATATGGCACGGCAGAGGGGCTCCAGCAAGCACTCGACTGTCTGAAGGACATTGCCCAGGCAGCATACGAGGTCAGGAAGGAGGGATTCCCCCATGCGCCGTAAGCGCAAAAAGCCGCTTCCCAGAGGGAAACTGCGGGACAACAGCAAAAGCATCTCTGTCCGGATGACAGAGGAACAATTTCAAAGGCTGGAACGCTATCGGGAACTGACCCGCCTGCCGGTCACCACCTATTTCCGCAAGCTCATTGCAGAGAGCGAGATCGTGGAAAGACCCAGCCGGATCAGGTTTCGGCTCCACGAGGAAGTCAACAAGATCGACTCCAATATCCGCCAGATTCTGCGGAATCCCCGCGCAAAGGAACTGGACCGGGAGGCGGCGGACAGAATCCGTTTCCTGCTGGAACACATTCTCGAACAGGCCTACCACATAAACGCCCATCATGATCTGAGCCACAAGGACGGGCAGTAAACACCCGCCCGTTCGCCCTGTGCCGCACCGTGCGGCGTTCTTCCGCACCGGGCAGCGCCCTGCCCGTCCCCTCCGGCAGAGGCCCCCACAGGCGGCGTGTGGGCAAACTCGATCCAAATAACACAAGGAGAGCCTATGGAGCAAAAAGCCAATATCACCATCGATAAGGAGCATATCACCGTGGAGCGGACGCAGACAGCCTGCGGGCGGGAGATTCGAGTCATCTCCGTGTTTCCACGGCACGGCAGTGAAACTGTGGAGGATAAGCTGAAAGCCCTGGCGGAACTGGACTTCCGGCAGGGAAAGCTGTGCGCGTAAAGTGCTGGACATTTCAGACCGTTCGGGGTATTGTGGTGTCGCAATGCTCTGAACGGTTTGACAAAGAAAAGGAGGGCTGTATGAATCAGTCAAACCAAATCAGGAAAACCGCCCTGTACTGCCGTCTCAGCCAGGATGATGGGATAGAGGGCGATTCCAACAGCATCCAGAATCAAAAAGCTATTTTGCAGAAGTTCGCGGAAGATCACCATTTCCCCAGCCCCTGCTTTTATGTGGATGACGGTTTTTCGGGAGGAACCTTCCAAAGACCGGCGTTCCAGCAGATGATCTCAGACATGGAAAACGGCGAGATCGGGATCATTGTGACCAAAGATCTCAGCCGCCTCGGTAGAAATCAGCTCCACACGGGGCTCTACATCGAGGAACGATTCCCCATGTTCGGCGTCCGCTACATCGCCATCAATGACAATGTGGATACCGACAGCAGCGAGAGCAACGACCTCATGCCGTTCAAGAATTTGTTCAACGAGTGGTTTATTCGGGACACCAGCCGGAAGATCCGTGCGGTGCTGAAGGCCAAAGCGGAACGGGGGGAACGGCTGGGAACCAGAACGCCTTACGGCTACCGAAAGGACCCGGACACGAAAAAACTAATCGTGGATGATGAGGCGGCAGCTATTGTCCGCAGGATCTTTGCCATGTGCGCCAGCGGCAGTGGCCCCAGCCAAATTGCCCGCATTCTCAAGAAAGAGCAGATCCTGACGCCCACCATGTACGCCTACACCAGGTACGGCATCACGCACACCTGTCTGGATACAGCACATCCGTATAACTGGTCTGACAGCGCCATTGCCAATCTTCTGGAGAACGAGATCTATCTGGGCAATACCGTCAACATGAAGCACAGCAGCAGATCCTACAAGGACAAGCGGCGGGTCGAACATCCAAGAGAGGAATGCCTGGTCTTTGAGAACACCCATCCCGCTCTCGTTACACAAGAAGTTTGGGACATTGTACAGCGGGTACGAGAGAGCAAGCGCCGAAGAACCAATATGGATGAGCAGAACAAGTACTCCGGCCTTGTGTTC
>OWKP01001346.1_pt1 | contig 15599 bp, 17 predicted proteins | sample 1732991 | NCBI WGS metagenome assembly OWKP01 (sample SAMN05065777, study PRJEB22554) | human gut metagenome | biome: ENVO:2100002; feature: ENVO:00000062; material: ENVO:00002003 | host: Homo sapiens | place: USA
GTTCAATCACTTCTACTGTATGCCATGCACCCTTCGGTATCTGACAACCATATTTGTTTTCTGTGGGATTGAGATGGATACGCTGTACTTCTCGATACTCAACCTTACGAGCTACGTCTTGTACATTCATCCCCTTCTGAAAATCATCCGTATCATTCTCATACGAAACTACTTCCTCATAAATTACTTCATCCAACTTACCACATAGGCAAATTACAGTTTCGGCAGTATTCTCATGTTGATGAATAGGGACAACTGTATCTGGAAGTAAAGCATTGAGCATTCTCTGGCTCGTGTCATTTGGTGAAGTGCGCAAATCGAAATTTTGGCGCAAACGTGGGTTCTTTTTAGCCTCTGCAAAGAGAGCTTCAAGCAATTGTTTATTTATTTCCATACTACACATTCAATTATCGAGCATCTTCTTTACCCTTCTAGGAACAAAGAGGTAAGAACAAAACGCCCATAGCCCTCTCATAAACTACACATTAATATCTTCTCAGCACAACTTGAAATGCTTCAGCATACTTACATCCCCACTGACTGCCTCGCATTGCTGCCAAGCCCCCAATATATTCATTGCTACGAGGATGAGGGTAAGGCCGCATAACACCACGATACATTGCCAACGCCTTACACTTAGCTTCCACACCTTCCATACCCACCTCAACATAACAGTTAGGACGAAACAAGTTCATGGCATCATTGATAGCCCATTCACTACATGAAGGCACTTCCATATACCAAAATTCTTTCACTGGCTTCACACTTGGCAGACGTTGGAACAAACGGATAGCTTCCTGACAAGCCATTGAAGTCTGCAAATGATCATTGTTGGTATCAGCAGGATGATGAGTGATAATAATATCAGGCTCACTTTCACGAATGGCACTCTCGATGAACTGTACCAACTTCAAATGAGGCACTGTGTTCATCTCGATATTCGGGAATGTTGCTTCATACTTCTTGTGTATACCCAAAAAATCAGCTGATGCATTCAAGTCATCATCTAATTCCTTGTCTTCGGGACGAAATGCACGAGCCTTTGCCTCCGTACACATTATTACCACGTCAACCGTATTGCCATCATGCGACCACCTCCACATGGATGCACCTGCCCCGAGAACTTCATCATCGGGATGTGCTACTACTAATAAATATTTCATTGCATTTATCTTTATTTATAGACAGTCACTTTAGGCCCGTTACAGCCTAAAGCGCTTATTTTTATAGTTATTTAATAGATTATTCACTTATCGACTTTATGCAATAGCAACCAGTGGTTGTCATTTATGGGGAAGGAGATATCCAAGTTCATCCCCCACCGTATTCTTTATCCAAAGGAAGACGTCGCACAGATACTGTTGTAGATTGAGTTTATGATTGCAGATGTTAACAAACACCGATTTCAGGCAGACAAAATACCTTACCGCTTCCGAATCCCAATAACGCCTCTTTATCTCCCTACCCCCGTAGAAAAGCATGTCTACGATCCAGACAACCCTCTCTGTATCATCCGATACCTACCTAAGTTTATACAACGGCCTTCGCATGTGGACCAGACAGACCACACCGACAATCAGCTCGCACACGTCATAGCACTTATACAACAGTACCCCGTCAGGATAAAGGTATATCTTGTGCGTCACATTCTCAAGGTATTTCTGCTCCGTCTCCCTAGTGCAGCGACCACCGTCATGGAAGACGAACTGGGGAAGCCTATATGACGGAGAGTAGTGGCAGAAGATACAGCACTCGAAGTAGTGCTCTTTTGGCTCCACCTCCTCATCAATCTCAATGACGTCATTAGGCAGAGAATTCGGTTTCAGGATTATCATATCCCTACAGGATTCGGACTTCACCGCCTCACGGTCCGCATCCTCAGTCTGCTGCTCCCCATGACGATACATTCTTTATTTATCATTTTCTGTTTGTTTTACAGAATCTCTGAAACTAACCACGCAATATTGATAATTAAAGTAGTCCGAGAGTTTCTGGGTGTAGTTGTCGTTTCCAAACCCCCTGCGAATCTTTCGCGTCATCTTCACGGCAATCCAGATGATAGGATTGAATATAGAAGAGGTGTGCAGTACCCTGCCGTGAGCCATGGCTATTGCTTGAACCAAGTCGCAAGTCGAAACCAACTCTTTATTCTGCGGAGTCAACACACCATCAAGCTCTGTGTCAATTACCATGCGGATGAACTCGCAGAGGTTGTCGATATAAATCATGCTCTTCTTGTTCGGATAACTTGGAAAGAATGGAACTTTCAAAGCAAGCTTTACTACGGTGTTATAATTGCCTTTACAACCTTTGCCATAAACAAACGGAGGACGGACATAAGACACTTTGAACGTTTTATCTTCAAGTTCTCGCAATCCCAAGTCACCTTGATACTTGCTGTCGCCATAGAAACTAGTTGGTTTCTCACAATCACGACTCTTCAGGTCATCACAGAAATCACCGTAAACATTCATCGAACTGAAGTGGATAAAGTGCCTCACCCCATGTTCCTTCGCCCATTTGCCGAGAGTAATCGGCAGGTCGCAGTTGATGGCATAGAACTTCGGACGCATCTCTTCGGTTATGTTGTTGATGTGAGCCAAACCAGCCAGATTCACTACAGTCTCGTACTGGCTGAAATCCACTTCTGTCTTCCAGCGACCATCTCTTGAAGACACAATACCAGTCTTATACTCCGTAGAAAAGATGTCGAGCCAAGCCTTTATCTTGACTCCAATATAGCTATCGTCGCCGATTACCAGAACTCTTCTCATTTTGAAAACTACTTAAATTGCTCCCAATTTTCTATCACCGCATCCCATGGGCCGCGGTCTTCTTTATCATAGATATACACGCACTTTGCATCCTTGAAGTCGCGCAGCCATTCTGCCAAGCTCACCATCCCACCATCAACTCGCTTGCCAAAGTCAATCACTTCGCTCATTGAGGTGAACGGCTCAAACTCTTTCCTGTCAGCAGGGGCGATGTAGCCATTCTCCATGCCTTTCACCCAAAGATAGTCTAGCGGCATTCCTGCAAACTTGCAGGTCGGGTTCCAGGCCGAAGCACGGAAGTTAGTTTCCATGAAATAGTACGTTCCGTCCTTATCTATTAGGAACTCCACCTCAAATATTCCTTCATAGCCAATCTCCTCGAACATCGCTTGCAACTTCGCCTCCATCTCCTTATCCTCGAACATGCACACATCGTGGTAGGGCGAATAATAACCCTGAATCAGATATTTCCACTTCATCTGGGTAATAATCTGCATGTCCTTTCCATGGTTAATTGTATATCCTTCCAAAGCCATTTCATTTTGCTTGTCCACAAAGTGTTGAATCATAATCAACGGACTTGCTATCTGCTTGATAGCATCCTTCAACTCCTGCTCGTTCTGGCAAACAAAAACATCACTCTTCCAGTTGCCAGAGTTTGGCGAAATATCCTTCGTGATAATTGGATACCACAGACCTTCTGGCAACGGGTCTTCCTTGCTAATCACGTAACTATCCAGCACATTGAATCCATGCTTCTTTGCCAACTGCTGAATCTCGTACTTATCCATGAACTCGTTGATGCGACCAGCTCGACCGGCATTGTAGGTGATGAACTTGTCCTTCCACTCGTCGTAGTGCAAGTCAAAGTAGCCCACCGATTTGTCATCTGAGAACACAATGTACGGCTTTTTGCCTGTCACGGCAGCCACATTGCCATACGTGTTCATTAGCAATTCATATCCCTCCTCCACCAAGCCAACACGGTGAAGTATTGAGATATACTTACTGAGGCAAGCCGTCTCGTAACGACGTTTCACCGAAATATACACCGGATTGATACCATTCTCACCGAAGGCACGAATCATATTCAGCGGATTGTAATGCTCCAAGGCAAATACAATGCATAGATGTCCATTATAACTGTTATTCATTGTTCTTCTTGTATTTACTTTCGTCTTTATAAACACCGTCACCTGTCAAGACCACTTTGATTATACCGAAAAAAGTCTTGACATCGAGCCACAGGCTCTGCTGCTCTGCATAGTCAGCATCAAACTCCATCTGCAAATCACGCTCTGCAGCACGGTCATACACATCGATAGTGCAGAACATGCCAGGAGTCACATCATATCGCTTGAGGAAGCGCGCATCGCCCTTGTATGGCTCAAACTCAAAGTCCAAAATTGGCCTCGGTCCGATTATCGCCATCTGTCCAATGATGACATTGAACATCTGTGGCAATTCATCAAGACTTGTCCTCCGAAGGACAGCACCGACCCTAGTAATTCTGCTATCACTAGCCGAAGTTGCCACCCCCCCCTTTTCAAAAGCGTGATTACACATTGTTCTAAACTTGCAAATCCTGAACTTCCTCATTCCCTTGCCAAGACGTTCTTGACGGAACAACACAGGACCAGGACTGTCCATTTTGATAGCAATAGCAATAATCAACATCGGCAACCCACACACTGTCAAACCTAAGATTGATAGCGTGATGCCGATAAGTGGTTTAAAAAAGTTTCTATACATGAGCATAATTTTAATTCTTGATTTCTTGATTCAAACTTATCAACTTTTAGCCATTTTTTAATCATTCTTCCTATTCCAACAGATAAGGTTCGGAAACACTCAATTTAGAGCATCTCCCTTTGGAAAGACACTTAGAGTGCCCTAAACGAAGTATGGTTAAATAATTCTATTGACTTGTAGACAAAGTGACGTTATCAGGAACCATATTGACATAATCCATTAGCGTCTTAAAATGACACATAGTTGTTTAGAAAGCCGTTTTGACGATTTTTGTTAAAGTATGCCATAATCGGATTTGTTTTTTATCATTTATAAATGCTGATGCCGTGAATGACGTCAATTTTGGACACTTACCTTTATTCGACTAACTACAATTATTTACGCAAATGAACAGTCAGACGGTTTCTATCTTCCAAGAAGACCTTTTTGATGTACTCCGAATCAAAGTTATTCTTCACTTTTGTGTATACATTCTCGGACAACTGCTTATACTCTTCTTTGCTAAGTGCGTATGCCATAAGCATTACTGCATATAATGAATCAGCAGATTTGACATCACAGACAAAGCCTGTTTTTCTATCTTCTATTAAGTCAATCATTCCATTGATGCGAGTTACAATAGATGGTATACCGAGGGCTCCGGCCTCAAGGATTGTATTTGGAAATCCTTCACGATAACTTGGAATAACAAAATAATCTGCAGAAGCATGATACTTTTCCGGATTGCTAACACCACCTGTGAATACAACATTTTTCATGGAACGTGCCTTTGCCAACAGCGACTGGTTCAACGAATCTATCTCATCAGGGGCTCCCACCACAAACAAGAACGTATCGCTCTTGTCTAACCGCATGAAAGCTTCCAGAAGTTCATTCACTCCCTTTTGGGGAACTATTCTACCAACAAAGCAAAAGACCTTTGTGCTCTCGCCAATGCCATACTGCGTATATATCTCTTTTCGCCATTCCGCCTTCTTCTCTATATTAAACCGTGACATGTTCACTCCCTGAGCACTACCTTTACCAAGCACATTTCCTTTCCAATCAGGGAAAAGTCCTTCTCTGATTGCCAGCTTTTGATTGAGCAAACTGTCAGGTTGCACATTAGTAGAAAGCATACAAGTGAACTTCTCCAAAAATTTGAAAAACTTGTGCTTCCATCCTATATAATCAGGATAAGGCATGCCCCACTGACAGAATATACGAACTGGAGTTCTAGCTAAGAAACCTGCCATGGCTGCATAAAGGCTAGCATTTGATGACGCGTACTGTATTACATCAAAGCGTTCCCTTCTAAATATTTTAAATAGTCTATATGTGCATTTCAGAACCTCGACGGGATTGACAGCTCCACGATTCATCTCTACTGGGATGTATGTCAGGGGGGCTATCTTGTTATCGCTAAAGTCGTCACACGGCTGACAGATGACATAACCATCATAGCCATAGTCTGATACATACGTCAGCATCGGCACCATAATCTTAGCCGTGCCAGGTCGTGTGGTAATTCCGCAAATCTTAATCGTCTTCATATCTATTAGTTCTTCATTCGTTTAATGCGCAACTGTAACAATTTTGCTGTTACTCTTAGCCCAAAGAGTTTCTTTGCCATTGCCACCTTCTTTACTTTAGGATCTTGGGTATAGTTCAATAGATAGCTGTACTGCTTTAAATATTGATACTTATTCTCTGCAAGCTCTCTATCAAGATAGTCCAGATAACCAAGGATTATACTATATTCGTAGGCAAGGAAAGAGTAAAGACAAGACTTTGCTTCTTGCGTAATCTTTCGAAACTCAATCTTAGCAATCTCTGTCTCTAAAATATCTATCAAACTATCTATATTGCGTTGTCCTATGTTGTGTGTGATTGAGCCAGCGACTCCTTGCCTGTAGGCATATACATATTCATTGACAAAAAGGCAACTCTGCGAAGCTTCCAGTAGATTGATAAACCATGGTATATCTTCCGAAAGCTGGCCTCTCTTGAAATTCACTTTGTTCTCAATCAATACGTGCTTTTTTATCATCTTAGTCCAGGCACTCATCACAATCGAACTTGTCTTAGTCAGCAGGCAAATTGTTTCGCTGTTGCTGTGTGGCTTGGCCAGTTCATCGACGTACTTCGCCCACGGCTTGCATGTATTACTGCCTGAATAATAGTAGCTGCAATTGAAGCCAATAAAGTCAACCTCTGGAAACTCCTTTGCTTTTGCAACCAAATGCTCCAGATTATCTTTACCCAGCCAGAAATCATCACCATCCACAAACACGACATATTCACCTGTTGCATATTTCAATCCATAGTTTCTGGCATCCGACAGTCCCCCATTCACCTTGTGTAGTGCTTTTACGCGACTGTCTTTCTTTGCCCATTCGTCACACTTGGCCGGACAGTTGTCTGGTGAGCCGTCATCAACAAGCATCACTTCTATGTCAGAGTACGTCTGGCACAGTATGCTTTCTACACATTGATCAATGTACTGCTCAACTTTGTAAATAGGAATTATAAAAGAAACCTTCATTCTATACCTGCTGCTTTCAAAAAATCTTCAAAATCTTTATACTTGGCTTTATGACTATTCTTGTAATGTTCATAAGCTGGCCCCAATTGAAATTTTATTATTTTTGCTAATTCGGGATAAACCTCAATTTTGTTACCATCTACAAACAGGACAAATTCTTCTCTAAAGTCCGTAAGGACAGGCCTCCTGCCAAATCGTTCCAGAATACTCTTGGCATAAGCCATCGCTTCGCTTATACACTTGTTTTTTCGCTTCTCATAGTATTCATCTAATCCGATTATGGGTTTACATGGAGCTCCGCCAGCGATACAATTTGAAGGTACATCCTTTGTCACAATACTACCAGCAGCTATGAATACATTATCTCCTATAGTCACACCCTTTAGAACCGTACAATTAATACCGAAGCGGACATTATCACCTATAATTACATGTCCAGATGATGGTATGAAATCCTTATATAAGTTCCGAAAGATACCAGAAACAAAATCATGAGTTACTAATGTGAAATTCCTATTGATTGCCACATTATTCCCAATTCTTATCAAAGAAGGTCGAGTTACATCAATATTAATCGTTGTTGTATTATATACAACCAAATTATCTCCAATCTCAATCCCCTTTTTCTTTAACCACTTTATATATGCTTTCGCACCTAAATGTTTGGCTATCTCACGATATGCGACCTCATATATTTTTGACAGCATAACTTATCCTTTATTTGATGTTTTATATTTGCGCAATGTTCTATGAATTTGATTTTTAAAGGCTATTAAATACCATCGATAGAGGTGTAGATATACAATAAGAGTATTATTGTACTTTTTTTTAAAAGAAAGCAAACGGTCTTTGCTTTCTTTTTTCAATGATAATGTTCCAGAAATTCCTCCGTCTGTCATATTGGTTACGACATCGCTAAAACCATGAAAATCTATTCCTGCCTCATAAGCGCGGTTAAACCAGTCTATGTCGGCACTAATCTGGAAACGATCATCATAATAACCTACCTTCTCATAAATACTTTTCGGAACAATTGTGGCAGGATGAGTCAATCCCATACTATCATGTCGGTAGGCTCTTGTCAAGTCTTCAGATGATATAGTTTTGGAAACGAACAACAATGTACCATCAACAGAGATATAGTTCATTCTGCCAATAAGGATTGTATTCTTAACCTGCTGTGTGTTGTTCTGTTGTTGGTCAACTTCCCATATTTTTGTCAAAGCATCTGGCTCCATATAGTCGTCGCTATTCACTATCCACACATATTTGCCTGAAGCCCATTTGCATCCTTTATTAAATGCATCATATATACCCTTGTCCGGCTCGGACCTCCATTTCATGCGTCCGTTAAACAATGGTTCATATCTTTGTATAATACTAAGAGTAGTATCTTTTGATACTCCATCAACAATCAAATATTCATAATCTGTAAATTGTTGACTAAGGACAGATTTTATAGTTCGTTCAATAGTTTTCTCACTATTATAACAAACAGTAACAATCGTTATAAACGGATTAATGCTCATTACAATGTTTTATATTACAATAAACTTCAATATCTTTGAATTCTTGAGAATGTTCTCTTATCCATCTGATCGGTTTGTCCCACCATGGATCAGAAAGTAGCTTTTCAATTTGTAGCTCGTTAAATCTATACTTAATGACTTTCGCAGGAACGCCACCTACTATTGCATATGGCGGCACATCTTTTGTCACAACCGCGCCCGCCGCTATAATAGCCCCATGTCCGATAGTAACGCCCCCCAATATAGTTGCGCGAGATCCAATCCATACATCATTTCCGACAATTACTCCATAACTACCAACTGTCAAATACTCTTCAAAGCAGTTCTTGTCAACAAATGAATAGAGACATTGCTTAGCGGTGCTAAAAAATACTGGAGACGTGGACACGAAAGTGTGAGATGGATGTGTGGCTAAAAGAACTTTTACCGACTCTCCGATGCTACAGAATGCGCCAATCCTGCAATGTTCTAATTTACAGCCTTCCTGTATGTAGGTAAAAGAACCTACCTCGCTGTCCTTGATGTTTGTATTGCGGTGAATCCAGACATTTGTGCCAAGCTTTGTAGCAGGATTGAACAGTACACCTGATGACAGGCGAACATTATTGCGCTTGTAGGCTATTCGTTTGATTTGTCGCCAACAACCTACAAGGAATCTACGGAATATATTGTCTGTTGTCATGATGTTGAGTGCCAGAACCTGTTACGTATCTCCTTCAAGAAGTTCTTGAGACCATATTTACGAATAACAGAGAGACCTGACTCCAACGATGCCATGTAAAGGTATGTTACACCACTGACTCCGTATTTCTGCTCCGTACAGTCAGCATCGTACAAGAATATCTCTTCCCCCTCAACTCTGTCTATAACTCCCATCTCGACTGGTCTATAGGTCAAGGCAAAGGATTTCAACTTTGGCAGTTTTACTTTTTGCGAAGTGAGCCAGAAACGTCTTTTCTGTCTGTTCCCTTTAGTACCGTTTATATCTACACAACATTCTTCCTCTGAAAGGCCGAGAGATTTATATATGGCTTTATTCTCAAAGAAACCATCATAGCACACTGCTTCTTCAGCTGAGTCTGGAAAAGAGAAGTCGGTTTTCTTTCCTTGTTGGAGTGTTGTCTGGAAAATATAACTGACATCTTCAGAGGAGTGTTCGCCCTGTTCCGTATAATTAGTTGTCAATGAAACATAAGGATGGAGGAAATATTTGTTGGTCTCGATACAGTACCGGGTGTGATATTTTAACCATGATTTACTCCAACAGCAGATAATTTCTGGCAGATGTGGTTCAGACGGGAACTCCTGATGTTCCAGATACCATGCATAAAATTCGTTCCACTGAGGTTTCATCCACACTTCTCCCCACGACATGGCACAATTCATAAAGTAGCCATCATATTCGTTCTTTACTGGGATGAATGAAGTACGAGTGAGATAGTTACAACTAAAACTGTATAAGCTTATCCCACACACTTCTTTACTATCCATATACTTGTCGGATGCTTGTCGGGTATAGGTATAGAAGCATGGCGATACAACAAGATCGTCTTCAAGAATAATCAATGTATCAAATTCTTCAAACCACTCTCCTAAACTCATCATATGATTGCGTAGGCCTAGGTTCTTCTCATGCTTTCGGACAATCCTTTCACCGTGTGGCCAATGATAGTCATCAGCGAACTTCTCAACAGCATCTGTCTTGCTCTTGTCTATACTAATAATCAGCGTTGGTCTTTCATCACCGTATTCCGCATTCTCCAAAGACTTTAGCAATCGAGCCAATGAGTCCATCCTGTCGTATGTGACAGCTATTATAGCTATTTTGTTCATTGCAGTTCTATTATATCGATTTCAAATACTTCAATGTACTGTTTCTCAAATTTTGCAATCTTAGGTCAACCGCGACATAGTCAATGGAATCTGTGATTGCAGGTATTGGAGAATATGGTGCAAGAAACCGGTTGGATAAACCACAGTTGTCTAAAAGAGTTTTTGCTCTCGCAGCATTTACCTTAAAAGACACATAAAACTCTTTATGAAAGATGATTGAAAATGCCAGCCCATGAAACGAGGAAGAAAGAACATATTCAGCGTTTCTAATGAGATTTACGAAATCATCTGGACCTACAGTTTGCACATCAGAATGATTAGTGATACATTTAGAGTTACCGTCAATATATTTTACCTCCAACCCCTTAGACTGCGCAAATTGCTGAATGACAGTATAATCAAAACATCCATTCAGTGCATACACAAGTAAATATTTTCTGCCATTGAATTTTTGCAGCTTTATTATTTTATTCCAATCATTGATGGTCAGAAGGAGAGTCGGATCGAGTGTAAGATAAACATCCTTAAAGCCCAGTTTCTCAACATATTCCTTCAAATCGCCTTCGCGAACAGATATTTGAGAAAAATGTCCTATATAGTCCTTCAAAAGTGCATCGTCTTCTGAATTGTGAGGAAGAATTCCCATGCTTGCAGAAAAAGCCACGTGTTTTGATGCCTTGAATTGATTACACGCGAAATAAACAGGATTATACTTATTCAGACCAGGCTGCTTTCTCCATATTTGATCACTACCATAAACTATAACATCAAAACATTCACAGATAGGCTTTAATTGAGGCGATATGTATCTGTTTATGAATGAAGTGAAAATTTTTCTTCTTTCACCGTTAGCTTTAAAGTTGACGATGGAGTTCCGCAAATAGAACATCGAATCTTTGACTGTAGACATTGTAAAAAAACGATGAAATGAAAACATTGAATATTGCTCTTGGTGATATTTTGGCCAATAATCAACAAAATAAGGAGTGTGCCCTAAACTTGACAAAATGTATGACGTTGCCAAAGCTTGCAAGCAGCCTCCCAAATTGTAAGTTTTATGAAACGTAACTATGCCCACTTTCATAATTTATACTTATCAATTAATTCCCCATAGAAGGTTGTCTTTCCGTAAACCTCATTTTGGTACACAACTTTCTGGGTCAATTTAAAAGCTCCGGTATCGCTCGTCATCTCTGCCCATTTATTTACGTCAAACGGCTTGTTCATTGTCAGATATAAATCATAGAGATGTGAATTATTATAATGAATACTGTCGATTACTTGCTTTATGCGAGGTACAGTATCGTAACCAATTTTAATGATAAAATTCTGGATGAAGTAGTCAATTGTTCCTATGTGCTCTTTATAATATGCACACATTCCATCGAAAGCAAACTTGGTAACGATATTACCTTTCTTACCGTACATAAAGAAACCACTCCACATACATCCTGACACAACTTGCCCAATCATATACTCTTTGTACACATGATCAAGTTTTATAGACCAGAACTCAGCATTGGTGTTTATAAACTGATAGAAGTTTTTGCATGTCCATACCGAGGAATCTATCCATAAACCACCCTGAAAATACAAAAGAGCTTCACGCAGGATGTCGGAGAACTGTGTAATAGTTAGATAACCACAATTCAATCTCTCCAATACATGCTCTGGTATCGTGACATAATCTTTATAGTTGTCCTGGGTTATCAAGTGAATCTTGTAACTCTGCGGAATATTTTCATTCAAGTTCTTGAAACATTTCTTGCATAGCTCCGGCATATTGTTGTAGCCTTGCCACCAACAAACCCAGATATTTTTACTATCATCTTCTAAACAAATGTTATTACTTGAATTGTATTGATCTATCTGGTCTGACAAGAAGTTCTCAAGATATTCATACACAATATTGATATACTTATCTCTATCCTTCTGCCAATTTCTCCACATTTGCTTATAGTAAAAATGCCTCAAACTAAAAAAAAGCCCGAAATCTTTAATTGCCAAACGCAGTTTCTTAAACTCATCTATACAATAGTCAATCATAAGTTATATATTTTTTGTTTTATCTTGCTTTTTACAGTCTGCCTTTCTACTTTCGTCATTCCCAACAGCCAAACAGACACACACATCATCAGGCAGGAAATAAAGAAACAAATAATCATATTACTCAATGAGTCTTCTGTCACAATGTGATACAGTAATGGGAGTGATGTCGCAAAAAGTGTCACTAAAACCGATGGAATAAAGATGCCTCTTACGACATCAATCATTTTTATATTGACCAACGCGCAGGACATTTCTATTCTGACCAGAGCTGCTATGAAACCAATAACTATGTGCACTATGAATACTGAATATGCATCAAATCCTAACTTCAGAAAAACGTAGGATACTGGCAAGATCAATATAAGCAGTCCGCTGACTACTATCTGATACCTCTTTATGTTGCCTGTAGCTTGTATTGCTTTGCCAAAAGGGTTTGATACAGCATCGTACATTGTGGTTACAAGTATCAAGCGCATAAACAACGTAGTACACTCCGGAACTTCTACCAGCCATAACGAAAGGAGATAATCTGCCTCTATCATAATAGGTAATGACATAAAAAGAAGTAGGAAGTAAGAGTACTTGGAACTTGTAAACATCAGTTTACGCAAATAATCTACATCCCCCTTTGCATACGACTTTATAATTTGCGGGTCGATGGCAAGTTGGAAATTTCCGACAAACTGTGTTACAACTCCTTGAATTTGAACGGCAACTCCTCTTGCGGCATTCACAGATGGTGTAAAAAACATTCCTAACAAGACATTCAGTCCCTGCGTAAAGCCGATGTTGGCAAAACCTCCGAACATAGCCCAGCCTGTGAAACTATATATACTCTTTACTTTCGCCCATCTGATCTTCCAAACAACTGTTGTTTCTTCGAATTTGTATTTGCAATACAGATAATAAAGCAGTGGGACTGTTATCTGTACGATAGCAATTAACCCTGCGTAAACAATAAGTTTATCATAAGTTATTATATAGATAATATATGATACAGCGAGCTTTGAAAAGACCTCATATATGGAAATATAGGCAAACGCCTCCATCTTTTCGTGAGCTATGATAAGAGCATTGTATGGGAAGCTGATAAAACTTACTACAAACGCAATAACTGAAAATTGGAATACTATCTGCGCTGCTCCTATTCGCTCGCCAGGTATTACCAGCTTGTTGTTAACAAACCAACTACCCAGACTTTCAGCCAAGATGACCACTAGCACTGCAAGTGCAATGTAAATAATGACACAAGTGGAGAATGTTGACTTTAACTCCTTAGTATCGTTATTTCCCAAGTCGAAAGTAATAAAACGCTGTGTTGCTGAAACAAGACCAGCTCGTAGCACAGAGAACATAGCAACAAACCCTCCAACTACATTGTATATGCCAAAGTCTTCAACCCCTAACGAATCAAGAATTACTCTTGATGTATATAAACCTACAATAAGAGTAATAAACATCCGCACATAAAGCAGAATGGAATTTTTGGCTATTCGTTTATTGCTGGCTGAATTATCTGACATAAGCCTTTAATTCTTTTGCATTCGTCCTAAGCAAAGCAGTATTATATCCAAGATATATAAAGAAGGACGGGAAAAGGATATAGGAATATGAAAACTGCAGGGAGACGATACCCAAGCATAACATCATAAAACTGAATATCTTGGTCTCCCCCCCATGTTGTAGACTTTTCAGAAACCGGAACGCTAAAATGCATAATATAAGTCCACCTCCAATTATACCAAAAGAAACCAAGAGTTCCAATTCAAGATTATGAGTATAGCCACCTGTAGGTGTGAATAATCTATCGCTACCAAAGCCATAGCCCAATAAAGTATTATCATTTCTAATAGCGTCCCATACATTCCCATAAAACTCATCTCTATATGACGATTCTGACAAATTTGTCATTTGGTCTTCCAGTATACTCCGGAAGACTCGAGTACTGAAACCAAACTGTTCCGCATAAAACGACAGGAAAAACATAATCGGAGTTAAAAAATAATAGAATAAGAAACAAAATATTATAACTATTAATTTCTTAAACACATTCTTTTTCTTGTGTGTGTTAAAAACAATCAGATATATGAGTATATAGAATGCTAAAACTATAATTGGCCCACGTGCTCCCATTGACAGCAACAAGAATGTACCTATTATAAACATTACCAAATCGCAAATATCGCGTCTCTTAATTGCATTATGAAAAAGGAAGAAAAGCGAGAATAGAAAACCGTAAGCCGTTTCCATCTGTTCTCCTAACGTATCGTCGAACGACTCTCCCATTTCTACAAAACCAAGCAAAAGACACGCTTGCCAGAATATCTGTGCCCAAAATCCAATTCTTGCAACCAGTAATAGGACATCCCTGTCTCTATCATAAGACATGCATAAACCAACGAAGAAAAACGGTACAACATTCAAAAGAAACTTTTGGGTATTTTCTTCTACGAAATTTAACGAACTTGGATAAAATGCAGGAGATAAGAGGAAGAATGTAACAAGAAAGAGATAAAACAATATATCCTTAACCGTTATTGACCTCTTTGCAATGCTACTTGCCATCAAGAAACCAATTACATATAGAGTAGGAGTAATTATGATTGTATATTCTCCCAAACCCGCTATGATGAAAAACGGAGAAATAAGTTTATATGACAACGGTACAAGAGCAGCAAAGAAGATGAAGAACAAACCTTTCTGATCTTTAGATAAATTTGTAAATTGCTTGAAAATATTAAGTGATTCAATCATAAGTCTCATTCAAGTATATAGAGTGCAATTTTATTTGCACACCTCTTATAGCTTTGTGGAAGCAGGTGGAGTCCATCCTTGGTTAACTTTCGTAACATCATATTACCATCATAATGCAAAAAAACGCGTCTATGTAAACAATGTTTCATTCTTTTGCTGTCAATTATGGGATATTTTACAATTTTGAAGATGCCATCAATCATATTGCCACGTCATTAAGTCTTGACGAAAAAGTTCTTCATTTCGTAAATGCAAAAGAATACCCATGGAATATCTCTATACTAACCACCTCCAATCTATACTGTCCTGTGTAGAGAAAAGTGCCTACGGTATAGCTGTCTCTTATACACATCTGACGCTGCCGACGAACTCTAGGGTGTAGAT
>OWKP01001379.1_pt1 | contig 15423 bp, 12 predicted proteins | sample 1732991 | NCBI WGS metagenome assembly OWKP01 (sample SAMN05065777, study PRJEB22554) | human gut metagenome | biome: ENVO:2100002; feature: ENVO:00000062; material: ENVO:00002003 | host: Homo sapiens | place: USA
CGGTCTTGGTGGGATCGGCGGGGGCGGTGATGGCAGTGCCGTAGTCCTGGGTGATGGGCGCGATGGTACTTCCACCGTTGGTGTCGAAGGTGAGGGTGTACTGGTTCATGGTCCACTTAGCCTTGATGGTCATATTCTCGGCGGGCATGGTGGCCGGGATGGCCGGGGTCCAGCCCGCAAACGTGTAGCCGGTCTTGGTGGGATCGGCGGGGGCGGTGATGGCAGTGCCGTAGTCCTGGGTGATAGGCGCGATGGCGCTGCCGCCGTTGGTGTCGAAGGTCAGCGTGTAGCTGGTCGCTCCGCCGCCTGTGCCGCTATTGCGCAGAATCGTCAGCGTGTAGGTTTTAGTGCCGATCTCCACGACAATGTCGGTTGTGCCGCTGTTGGGGATGGCAACGGTTGCGCTGCCGCCGGTGGACAGAGCCTGTCCGTTGATGCTCACGGGCTCTCCGTTTCCAGACACCGCTGTGACTAGCGTAGATGTTGCTCCGCTATCATTTTGCAGCGTATAGGTATAGTTCGTTCCGTTGGCGGTAAAATCGCCGAGCCCCACTGCCAGACCTTCAAAGGTCAGAAGGTCATTACCGGGCACTGCGGCTCGCACCACTACGCGGGTGCCAAGCCGGGAGAAGGTGACGTTTTCCGCCTGGAAGGTTTCCCCGGAGATGGCACCGCCAATACTGGTCTTTTTCGTTTCCAGAACGGTCCCGGCAGCATCCAGCAGCGTGGCCACCAGCTCTGCGCTAGTCTGAGACTGCAGGGAGTTGTTGCGCAGGGTAATGGCGGCGGTGCTGTGACCGTTGCCGTCGTTCCCCTGTGTCACATCCATCGTCAGCTGCTCTCCGGTGCGGGCCAGTGCGCCGGTCATATGGACGCTGGCCTCGCTGTCACTGCCGTCATACTCCGGGAGGCGCTGATTGCCTCCCGTTCCACCGATCTGGCCTTCCACCCACGCCTCGGCGTACAGATAGGTACCCACATTGGGGATCTCGGTTTTGCCAATGGATGTCATATACCTGCCCAGATCATAGGTCAGGTCCAGTGTAAAGGTTCCCTGATCGATGCGGGCGAGGGCGCTGTCTCCGGAAACGGTGATTTCATTACCGCTAACCGATACGCCGTTTGTGGTGCAGGCTACCTCTGCAGGCTTGGTATGCAGATCATCCGCATAGAACGCAAGCTTCACCTCGCGGTTCTTTCCGTCGGCCAGCGTGGCGGCAGAGGAATTATAGAGGGTCATGCGCACCGTGCGCTTGCCGGCGTTCTCCGCAATCACTTCCATTTGCGAGATGCCAATGTCGGGATAATCCAGATACACTGTGCCGTTTTCGTTGATGCCGCCGGCGGCGGTGATGGTGTAGCTCGGGTCGGTCACGCGGTCTCTCACATGGTGCCAGACGGTAAGGGTGGTGCTTTCATTGGGCAGCAGTTTTTCCGTAAGGGTGGCGGTTTCCCCGCTGCCAAGCTTGACCGTTAGGTTTGTCACATCGTTCAGCCCGGTGTTGCGGATGGTAAAGCGAATGGGTGTCAGGCTGTTCAGCGCCAGCGTTGCATAATCCACACCGATCTGTTCGACTGCCACCGCATCGGTGATAAAATTAGAGGTAGCGGTATAGAGGATCGTTTCCTCACCCGGAACGGTCACGCCGCCGATTACCTCCGGTTTTTCATCGTCATACCGGGTGGCCTGAATGGCAGCCTGCACCTGATTGCTGCCGCTGACATAGGCATCAAAGTGGTCAGCCAGCGTGCGATCCGGCAGCTCTGCCAGTTCCAATGGTGCGGAGAGCGTGTAGGTATTTGCGGCATAGCGCAGCTTGGCCGCCTTCAAAATGCCGTGATCTACCGCGCCGTTGGCGTCATTGACAGTCTCATTCCAGACGATGGTAAGATCATTGAGGCTGCGATGATCCCCACTGAGGGAAGCGAAGCGGAAGTCTCCGCCCACGACGGCGTTGCCGCTGCTGGTCAGGGCAGACAGAGAGCCGGGGAAGCTGTTGGACATGGTGCTTCCGCCGTCCACAGCCAACAGCTGGATATCGCTGCTGCCGTCTCGGACACTATGCCAACCGATGACAAATCGGTCATCCCCGCCGCCGAAGTTGGCTGCAACGACCTGGGGGTTTTCGTCAAGATTGCTGTCACGGGTTGCCAGCATGGCTGTACCGGGAGTTCCGTTAGCAGCCACGGTACAATAGGCAATCTCGTAGTCGGAGGTATCTCCGGTTTCGCTGCGGTCCAGCGAGTAAACCGCCATAGCGGTTCCGTCGGGCAGCATGGCCGCCTGCAACGCCTTCACGCTGCCAGTAGCACCGTTATAAAGCATTTTGGCCTCGCTCCAGGTGCCGCTGTCATAGCAACGGTACATGATACAATCTCTGGTAGTGAAGTTCAGCAGGTTGTTGCTGCCCTGCGTACCGGGATCGGGGGTGTAGACGCTGCGCCAGAACACGATGGCCTTGTCGTTGCCGCCCACTGCCGTGGCTGGGGCCAGATCCGGCGTGCCGTCGTTGGTTAGACGGGTGGAAGTCCAGGTTGTGCCGTTATAGACGGACGCTACGATCTCCGTGCTGTTCATCAGCAGGTTTTGCTCTTCCAATGTCACGGGATCACCGGCATTTTTACCCGGCAGGTCGGTGCCCATGCGAACCCAAGCCGCCGCCGCGAAGCTGTCAGTGCCGGACAGAGAAACGCTCGTGTCGCCGTAGCCGGGGAACCCTGTGGGATCGGCAATTTGGCTGGAGACAGAATAGACGCCGCCATTAAGGGTGGAGAAATGTGCCCGGCTGGCGTAAATACTTCTGCTGTTGCCGTCGTTGATGTAGGCCAATACCTTCCCGTCATCGCTGAGCTGTGGATAGGATGTGGGGTTGGCATTGGACTGGATGTTTTGCAGCCCATTGGTGGAGTTCAGAGAGAACAGCATCATCCGCCGCTGGGGCTGGCCCCAAGTACGGGCATATTGCTCCAGATAGTCCCGGCTTTGGAGCGTCGCACTGGCAGAAGCCACCTGCATTCCGCTCTGGGCCGCCGCCATCCGCAGCGAGGCAAGGCTCAGCCCACTGGTGGCGCTATTCCAGTAGTCGTCGATTGTTTTCCAGTTATTAAAAGTCTTGGTGGCTCCAAAGGTTCCGGAGGCGATCACCGCCTCGTAGGAGATAAACAGGAAGGTGGCCACAAATTTGATTCCCACTTCGCTTTGGATCCCCAGGGCCTGACCGTTGATCTGGCGCTTTGTCTCGTCGGCAAGATAGGTGCGGGAAAGGAACTTATTCTGACTGTCCACATCCAAATTGCCGAATAGGCCGATCTTCAGCGCCACGATCGAATAGTCAAAGCCAATGCCGCCAAACGCGTGGACATAGGCGTTGATACGCAGCGTGGTCAAAAAGTCATTCACTGCCGTGGCCGTGGGATCGCTCCAGGCAAGCTCTGTGCCCTGTCCCTGCTGGCCGTAGCGCACTGCGGTACGGAAATCCAGCTGAATGGCACCGCCCAGCTCAAAGGTTGCTGTCAACGGCACGGGGCCAGCCATGGCGTTCACGCTGAAGGAGAAGCCCACGCCAACGCCGGAGGTAAAGCCGCCGCCTACGGTGAAAACCTCCCACTCCTTTTTTTCGGCGTTATAGCGGATCTCCGCTTCGTAAAAGCCCTCCAACTGCAAGTTGAGATCCGTGCTGGTGACATTGTCGGCCAAGGAGTTGGTTTTGTAGTCCCCCTTGGGATCATAGGTTCCCTGGGCCATCTGGCTCAGGTCCCCGGTACTGGGCACGCCAACCTCCAGGTTCTGCGTCAGCACATTCGCACCCAACGCCACGCCGTCCTCGGAATAGTCCATGTCCTCCATCTCCAGCGTGTTGTACCCGGCCCAAATCATGGCACGGAACACGGAGGGATCTTCGCTGGGGGTGATGATCATTTTGAACACGGAAGTGTCCACCGGACCGCTCAGATCATCCAGCCGTCCGGTCAGCACCTTGAGAATGTTACTACCGCCCACTCCGCCAAAGTCGACTTGATTCACTCCACTGGAGTCCTTCATCGTCGCCAGAATACCGGTGACGCGGTCATCCTCTGTCACCTTGGGCACTCGGGTCAAATCAACGACCCGGAAGGGCATTATTTTCTCCTGCAGCAGGCTGCCGTTCAGGCTCAGCTGCGTTTTCATACCCACATCCTTGCCGTCGGCGATCCATCCAGAGGTGGTCATGGTGGCCTCGGTGAGGGTCAGATCGTTTTCCACTACAGGGATGGATGAGAAGGGATACTGCTTGGTACTGCTGCTCTGGGCAGCAGGAAGAACGCCGTATTCGTCCGCCAGCTTGAGACTGTAATTCCGCGCGTCGGCAATCTTCTCGCCCCAGAGGAACATGGTGGTGTGCAGGGTTGCTGTTTTAAAGCTGCTGTTAGGGCCAATCTTCCCGGTCGAGCTGCGGACATCCACTTTCTGACCGTTGGCAAGACCGTAATCAACGCTTTGCGCCACAATGAAGGGTTTGTTTTCCTCCCCCGTCGGCACGCGCTCCAGAGAGACAACGCCCTCTGCGGTGCGCATTACATCGTCCACGCCCAGCTTGCCGTTGACGGTCAGCAGCAGTGGATAGTACTTGTCGCCGTCAATTGCGCTGATCTCCAGAATGTACTCCAGCTGATCCAGAGCGGAAAGCGCCGTGGTGTTGCTCTCGCCCTTTTCGGCCGACCAGAACTGGGTGGAATCCAGATAGACGGTTATATTTCCCGCCGCATCCGTGGTATAGGTGTCGCCGGTGATGCCGCTGACAAGTGCTCCTGCTCTGGAGCCCAGCAGAGCTGTCTGGCAGTAGCCTCCGTTTTTATAAACGCCGCCGCGAACGGTCACCGTTTTGTTCGCCAGCGGATCGCCGCCCGGCGTGATGAGCGTCACAGATGCCCGGGCGACTCGCCGAAGGCTGAAGGTATTCAAGGGATAAAGCTGCAGTTTTGTGGCATCCCGCTCGCCGGAACGCAGATTTCCTTTATAGATGGTGCCCAGATAAATATCCGCGCCGGAGCCGGACCGCAGAGACACCTCACTGGCGATCCCGTTGGGTTCGTAAAGCGCCAGCACGCCTTCGCTGTTGGTCGTGACCGTTTTGGGCACACCTTTGCCGTCGGTGTATTGCAGCGTAGTTTCCGCTGCAGGCGTCAGCTGGAAGAGATAGAATTTATCTTGCAGCGTTTTCGCTGTCACCTGTACGGCGGCGCTCATGCCCGTGGCGGCATGGGTAGCCGTGACGGTTGCGGTGCCGTTGGCCAAGCCGGACAGCGCCATTTTGGTTTCGGGAAGGTAGGAATCAAAGGAGAAGTTTCTGATGTCCTCATACAGTCCGCCCTGCTTGTAGTTGACGGAAATGGCATTGTTGTTACTGGAGAGCCACTGAATTCCGTCCTTAAAGGAGTTCCATCCGTACTCGTCATAGTTGATGCCTATGTACTCGATCAGCCCCAGCTCTTGGCGCAGCTGCAAAATTTTAGCTGTATCGGTGGGCAGGGTGCCGCTGACCTTGGAGGTATTGTCCATGGTCAGCGCAGAAATCGTGTCTCCTTTGTCGTCCTGCACCTTCAGTGCGTCGGCATCGTAGACGTACAGGGGGAAGGAGTCGGTGCTGGGAGATTCCTCACCAGGGTTCTCCACGCTCAAAACCACCTGATAGGTGTCCTTCAGATTGCCGGCTTTCACACTCTGTAATGGCAGGGAGTAGCTTCCGGAGGTACCGGATAGGGGCGCACTGTCCACCACTTTGGTGGTGGTGTTGTCCTCTGTGACCCGGGTAATGGTCAGCGTGGGCTGTTGAGAGGCGCCGGTAGTGGCATTTTCCACCGACCAGCCGATATTGACGGCGCCGTCGGTATCCTTGTGGTAAATGCTCTGGGGCGGTGTCAGCTTGGCCGTGGCAGGTGGTGCCTGCACGATGATCCAGGCAAGTGCCGACAGGCGGACGTCCTCACCACCGGCGTTGGGGTGCGGCCTGGAGACCAATACCGTGTAGGCAGGGATATTGCCGTTGGAGAGCTTGGAGAGCACATTCTCCTCGATCCGCACGCTGTTTTCATCCTTGCCGGCGGTATAAGTCGCAACGGGCTTGAGGCCGCTCAGCGCCGCCTCATTCGCGTAGTTGCCCTCATACAGGTCGATCCTGTAATCGAACTCTTTGTTCGGTGCCATCAGCGCGGCATTGGAGCTCCACAGCACGGTGGCGGGCTGATTTACTCGCGTCACGATGGACGAGCCGCCGGGAATCACCAGTGCCAGGGAATTGCCTGCCGTCACGGTATAGGGCTGTGACTGGCCCGTCACATCATCGGCAGGGTCCTCAGTCCCGTTGTCCGCCGTAAAGGTAAAGGTGACGGTTCCCACCTTGGTTCCTGTGGTGGCAACAAGGCCGGTATTCTCGTCGATGGTGGCAATGTCCAGGTCATTGCTGCTCCATTTACCGGTGGTGCAGCTGGCCTGCTCACCGTTTTCCCCCAAAACCTTGGCCTGAAGCGTGGGGCGGGCGGAATCGGCGAGGGAAATCGTATAGTCGGCGTCATTCGCTTCCGGGACGATGGTCACCGTGCTCACGGAAACTTTCTTTGCCACCGTGAACTGCCGGGTCAGGGGAAGAACATTCACCCAGTTAGGAGAGTCTTTCGTGCCCTCGTTGGCCTGCAGCGTCACCGTATAGGTGCGGGTGTAAGCTGCGGGTGCGATTGCATAGTCGCTAATGGTGAAGGCTTCCTTCTCTGTGTCCAGATAGACCTGCAGATGGATTGTTTCATCCGTGGAGTTGTCCCTCAGTTCGAGGCGGAAAGGGGCTTCCTTCGGCTCTGTGCCTTCCGGGATGTGATAATCGCTGTATACGGTCTTGTAGGCCTGCGCCATGTTGGCGTTCATCGTGAACGATGCATTGCCGTTGTCGTAGTCGGCGGTCAGTGCGGAGGGGGCGTTGCGCATCAAGACGCTCTCCAGCGCAACGCCGGTAATCGGCTCGCTTAGATAGTGTGTGGTATCCAGCGTATGATCGAAAACATCCTTCACGCCGGTCATACCATTGACGGTGACCGTGGTGGCATCCGTATCCTGCACTGGGTACCAGAGCATTGCCGTGACACCGTAGTTGTTCATGGAAAGATCAGCGGCGCTATACTCTTTGCCGTTGATGGTCACGCTGGCATTTCTAAGATCCACGAACTCGCTAAAGGTAACTGTGATGGGCACATGCTGTCCGCTGGCATAGGTTCCCGCCGGAGCCGTGACGCTTTGAATGATGGGCTTGTCCGTGTCCACCAGCTTGGCGGTGACGTTGCTGTTCTTGGTGGTGGCCCAGGAATTTTGGATTTCGCCCTGTACACTTTTCATATACAGTCGGAAGGGCAGCCAGTACTGCTGATCCCCTCTGTTTTGCGTAGTAGACTGCAGGGAGATGCTGACCGTACTGCCCTTGTTAATCGTACAGTCCAGCGCTTTCGTTCTGTCGCGGCTGAGATTCAGAGATGTTCCATTGAACTTGTACTCCGTCAGATAGAACGGGGCATAGTGTTGTGTGGTACTATTATAGCCATACGGCGCAGGGCCAGTATAGGCATCTACGCTTTTGCTCCAGTCAAACTTGATGCTGGCGTCGATTTGGTATGGCTGATAAAATGGGGAGGAGCCGCTGGGAAGCACCGAATTGCGGGCGCCCTCCAAAATTCTGATGGTATCGCTTAGCGCAACGAAGTCCGGATTTTCGGCACCATTGGCGACAGTGTATTTATCTGCCAGCAAAGGAATGAACATATCCTGATATATTACGTCTGTATTTTCGTATCTTTTCGCATAGGGCGGCGCGGTCATTGATGTTTGTATTGTGGGGACGCCAACCGTCTTTATTAGCTTGAGCTGACAGTGGTCGGCATAGCTGGCGCCGTCATAGAACACCAGATTTTCCGCATCGTAAAATTCAATCATCCCCAGCAGGTCGCCATAGGAATAAGTATTATCGTGCCAGGCTGAGGTTCCTCCTTTGGTTTTAACCTTGACAGTGATTTTACAACCACCTAAACTGAAAGTTGAGCCTACGTCATAGGTCAGCTTGTAGGACCCGTCGCTTTGCTCGACCCCACTCACCGCGCCTATCGAGACCTCCACATTGGTGATATAATCGCTGAGCTGGCCTTTTTGAATGCGGTAGGAAAAGCCGGCCGGTTTTCCTCTGTATACAGTAAAAGGCCCGGAGTTCCAGGTGTTGTTTGCGAGATTCCCCAGCGTTTGGCTCATCATGCCGCTCATATCCACCGTCTCAACGCCCTCAGGCTTTGTGGCAGAGGCGGAATACCGCAAGCTGATGCCCTGCAGCTCCAGCTGCTCCATCAGACTATTGAGATTCTCCAGTGCTTCCCCGGTAAACTCCCTGCCGGAGAAATAGGTGTCCTTGATCCGCTGCAGCTCCTGTTCGATTTGGATCATGGTCTTCAAATCGCCCAGCGCCACCGGAGTCCCATCCACGTCGGCTATGCGGGTGAGATCCGTGGCGGGATTTTCCAGCAGCTCCATGACAGCCGCCAGTGTCAACACCCGGCCGTCCAGCGTGATGGTTTGATCCACCTTGAAATTGCCGTCTTCATCCAGCAGCCCCAAAGCGTTCAGCATGGAAAGCACCTGGTCGCTGCTGCCGCCAGTCAGGGCGGAGAGCTGCTCCAAAATCACCTGATTTTCCTTGGGCGTGTTGCCCAGCGAATCGCTCACCGCTGCAAACGCCGCTGTCGGCAGCATGGTCAGCACCATGCAGCAGACGAGCAGTATGCTAAGTATTCGTTTTTTCATTGGCTTTTCTCCTCCTGTTCGTGTCGGTTCGGTTTGTCCGCCCCGCCTTTTTTCTGGTTTTCTCTGTTTCTGAGCCGGAAGCACAGCGCGGTGAACGCTGCCGCCGCGGTAAAGGAGACAACGCCTACCAGCACATAGCCGCCCGCGTCCTCCCGCAGCAGCATCGCGCCGAACACGCCCCATGCTTCCGGTTGCCCCGGCCCGACGACCGTGCCCGCCGCCTGCATCAGTGCCGCGAACAGCAGCATACACATAGCGCTCAGTCCATAGATGCCGCGCCGCTGCCTCCGGCGGGTGTTTTCCCACACCCGCTGCTTGACGAGCGTGACCCGTCTTGCGGTATCGTACATTTCGTTTGAACCCCCTTTCCGGTTTGTCTGAAACTGTTGCCTAAAAACCCTTTCACTTATATAGGTACAAAAAATCGAAAAAACTCTCACCCAAAACGCAAAATTTTTCAAAAAAATTTGAGAGCCGCCAAAAAGCAGCTCTCAAGGAGGGAATGTTCGGTTATTTTCTCCGCGATAAGCGGAAAGCGGACAGCTTTCCCGCCGCCACCAGCAGCACCGGCAGGGCGTAGGCCACATACTGCGCCGCGCCGCCGTAGGCGATGAGCAGATTGTAGATGGCGTGGAGGGTGATGGCCGCGCCCAGCAGCCCACAGGTGCCTGCGATCTTCAGCCACGTCCGCTGCCACGTGTATGCAAGGCCACCGCCGACGATCAGTCCGCAGAGGACGTGCATCGCGCCCGTGCCGAAGCCACGGAAGAAGATGAAGGAGAAGCGGTCCGCGCCGTTTTGGATCAGATAGCACACATTTTCGAAGGTGGCGAAGGCGAGGGCGACCGTGATGGCGGCGGGTTTGATCTTATCCCCCTCCGGCTCGAATACCAGAAGATAGAACACCAGCGGCAGCAGCTTCATCATTTCCTCCACCACCGGCGCAATCTCCGCCGTGGCGGCAAGGGCGTCCGCCTGACATACCGCCGCGAGGAAGGTGTTGATATAGGCCGAAAGCAGGCACACCCCCATCCCGGCAATGCAGAACAGGAAGAAGCGAAGCTGCCGCCTGCCCATGCACAAAGCGGCCACCAGCAGCGGGGACACCATGCAGATAAAAATATTCTCGATGTAGGTCATGCAGCCACCGCCTTTCTCGTGGCGGGCAGCAGCCCCAGAATCGCAAGCGTCAGCAGCATATCACACCAGAAGGTGGGGCTTGCCGGTGAGGTTTCCGGCCAGAAGCAGCCCACCGTCCAGAGCAGATACTCCGCGAACGCAAAGCACAGCACGCCGATGTGGAAGTACCGCGTATTCCGCACCGCGCCCGTCTGCGTTTTCGCATAAGAAAACCCCCGTATGGCGCAGAAGGAGAGCCATATCATCATGCCGCACCAGATCAGGTTGGAGAGAATATCCCCGAAGATGCAGTAGAACGCCAGCAGCGGCACACCGAACGCAGGCGCGAGCCACGCTCTGCGGCAGCGGAAGGTGCGTTCATCTGTTCCTGCCAAAGTGGCCTGCAAGATTCGCAGGAAGATGAGGCTGGCCACCCAGCCGAACTCCGAGACATAAAAGACCCGCGGTGTGGTATCGAACAGCAGCAGATACAGCGTCCAGTAGAGCGCGCCGAGGGCAAAGCAGCCATAGAAGCACAGCAGCAGAAAGTACATCTGTCTGCTGCTTTTGCGGTAGGCGATACCCGAAAGCAGCGCGCCGACGAACGTGGTCAGCAATTGCAGCAGGTTCTCAATCAGCTCCATGAATCCCCTCGCGTTCTTTGTTCTGATCGTCCTCCCGGTTCATCTGCCGCAGCCGGAAGCACAGAACGGTCACACACACGCCGAGTAAAAACGCCAAAAGCCCGATGACGATGTATCCCAAGGCAGCGCCGCCGTGAAAGATGCTTGCCGCCGTTTCAAAGCCGGAATAGTCGCCTGTCTGGATATTTGCGGCGATGCCGGGCATGGCGAGGGACGCGCCGATGAGCAGCGCAAGGCACGCCGCCACGGCGGAGGCCATGGTGATCGTATTGCGCCGCAGCCGTTTCTCTCGCTCAATTTTGGCGATGCGCCGCTTCGTCTCCGCAACGCGCTCCTCATGACTCCGCATTTGTGATCCCCTCCCGTTCCAGCAGCCTTCGCAGGCTCTCTTTTCCGCGATACACCAGATTGGTGATCTGCTTTACCGTTTTTCCCGTGACCTCCGCCGCCTGCGCGTAGCTCATATCCTCAAAATAGGTGAGATACAGCACCTCCCGATAGTCCGGGTTCATTTCGTCCATGCAGAAATGCAGGACGCGGTTTCGCTCCTCTGTCCGTATGACCTCCTCCGCCAGCAACCGCCCGTCCGGTTCGCCGGTCAGCGCATCGAGGCTGAACAAGGGCTTTCGTTTGCTCTTATGGCGCAGCGCCATGTGCCGCGCCGCCTTATAGAGATACGCCTTGAAGCCGCCGTCCCGGATGCGGGGCTTTTTCGTGAACAGATAGGCGAAAACATCCAGCATCAGCTCCTCCGCCTCGTGAACGTCGTGCAGATAGCCGTCGATATACAGGGTCAGGGGGTCGCCGTATTTTTTCATCAGGGCCTCCAGTCCCGCGTCGTCGCCGCTCAGATATTGGCGGTACAAGCTCTCATCGCAGGTCATAGCGTTCACTTCCTTTTTGCGGATGCTAAAATGCAGAGGGGTATCCGTCAGGTGCTTGTCCTGTCGGGATCGCGGTGCTGTTCCTGAAAGCGAGGGTCGGACGGCTTTTCCGCATTTTCCGGGATCGCCCATGAGCGCCCGAACCGGGACGCGCCGGGGATCCGCCCCTCGGCGCAATATTGGTTGACCCGCCGCTCTGACACGCCCCAACGGTAGGACGCCTCCCGAATGGAGATATAGCCCTTGATCCCGTTCATACCGTACCTCCGCATGGATAATACTCAGCACGATACATTATATACGAATATCCGAAGAAACACAAGGCATCCGGCGAAGTGTTCAGAGAAAAGTTGCGGATAAGGTTGATTTTTTGAAAAATCCTCCGAAATCTGGCCAAAACGCCTTGTTCAGATTGTAATATAAGGCAAAGCTGAAAGCGGCCATTGACCGGCTCCTGCCAGCCTGTTCCGATTTAGAAGACCTGCTTCGCCGCCTGCAGAGAGAAGGTTATGAGATCAAGCGCGGCAAGTATATCTCTGCCAGAGCACCGGATCAGGAACGGTTCACCCGTCTGAAAACGCTGGGGGTTGACTACACCGAAGAAGCCCTTACCGCCCGGATCGCCGGACGATCCAGACCTTCCCGCCAACCGAAACGGCAGGACGGAAAGATCAGCCTGCTCATTGATATCCAGAATAACATCAAGGCACAGCAGAGCGCAGGCTTCACCCATTGGGCGAAGCTGAACAATCTGAAACAGGCCGCTAAAACCATGAACTTCTTGACGGAGCATGGCATCGGCAGCTATGAGGAACTGGAATGCAAGGTGGACGCCGTGTCTGCGCGCAGAGATACCACTCATACGGAGATTAAGCGGATAGAAAGCAGAAGTGCCGAACTTACCCTTGTGATGAAGCACGCTACCACCTATCGCCAGTTGAAACCGATCTACGACCGTTACCGTAAATCCGGCGATAAGGAAAAGTTTCTGCGGGGGCATGAGAGCGAAATTATCCTTTTTGAAGCGGCCGCCAGAGAATTGAAACGGCTGGGGGCTGTGCCGCTGCCGATAACTGAAAGCATGAAAACGGAGTTTGCTAAGCTCAACGCAGAAAAGGAACGGCTCCTTACAGAGTACAAAACCGCAAGAACCGAAGCCCAGGAATACGATACCGTCAAGCAAAATGTGGATGCGCTGCTGGCCGTTCCAAAGGAACAGGAACAACAGCGGCGGCATGAACTGGAATAAATTTCTTTGAAAGACGCTGGGCGTAGCTCCCGGCATCCTGTATAATGGAACTGCGGAAGGAGGTTTTACCGATGACAAGAAGCGAAGCAATCAAAGCATTTTTCTTCAAAAGCGTATTGCCCGTGACCGTGGCACTGATCCTGTATTGTATCTTCAAATCCGCCTGCGTGAAGAACGGAGAGCTTGACTATGTATGGCTCTGGATACTATGCGGGTTGCCGTTTGGACTCCATCGGATGTGCCTCTGGATCGTGCCGGGCGGCGGCTCCCTGGGTGGAGGGATCGCCCTGTTCGCGTTGAACCTCATTATCGGCGGCGTAATCGGAGGTTTCGTTCTGGCATGGCGGCTGATCGTAGCCGTGTGCCTCCAGCTCCCGGATCCCGCCGCTGATGCTGTCGATGCCGTCCTTGCAGATGCGGGCAAGCCCCTTCATGGTGTAGTCCCAGTCCTCTGGCAGCGACAGCATGAGGGACAGTAGCCCCTTCGCTTTCAGGGACAGCGACCTGTCCCGCAGGTGGTAGTTGGACATCACCGTGTAATCTCTGGTCTTTTCGATGCGGAAAACTGCCATATCCGGCGCCTCCTTTCTCTGGTTTTGAAAAGTGTTGATTTTGGCGCAAAAAAGCCCCTGTCCTGCCTCCCGGACGCTTCCTATGGGAAAACACCCACGCCGCCTTTTAAGCGGCGCTCTGAGAGGAAAAAACAGAGGTTTTCGCACCCTAATTGATACATTTTTCGGGTGGGTATAGGTACGGATATGAAAAAACGCCATAGGGCGGCTGCCTATGGCGTGGGGACAGGAAAAGGGCACTGATTTTCACATCAGCGCCCTTCGTGCCTATCAGTATGAGATTTTTTGACTTCGTACCGTGTTCCCTGCCTTTGAAAACATTGATTTTACTGACTTTTTCATGTTTTCTTATTAGGAGGCGGGGAAAGAATGCTCCTTTTTTGCGCGGTTCCCCCGCGGTGTGCGCAAAATTTGCATTTCTCAAAATGGGGATTCGACATAACGGGCAAAACATTATATAATGTAGGCAGAAAAAACAGAAAAGCAGCCGGTGCGAGCATTCGTGCCGCGACTGCAAGGGATACGCATTAGGAGGCATTGCAATGAACAGAGCAGAACAGGCGGAAAAGACCACAAAGGCGCTGTACGGCGGAGCGTCCGCACTCGGCGTCACCGACCCCGAGTTTGCCGCCATCAAGGAGCGGCTCATCTACGGCGAGGTTTACGCGGAGGAAAAGCTCAGCGCCAGACTGCGCGAGCTGGTCATTTTGGTCGTGGCGACGACGAATCAGACGATGAACGAGGTCAAGCGCCACACCGCCGCGGCGCTCGCGTGCGGCGTGAAGCCTGAGGAGATCAAGGAGGCCGTCTACCACTGCGCGCCGTACATCGGCCTCGGCAAGGCGGAAAACGCGGTGAACGCGGTGAACGCCGTGTTCGCCGAAAAGGGCATCGTCCTGCCGCTCACGAGCGGCCAGACCGTGACGGAGGAGAGCCGCCTTTTAGATGGCATCGCGGCGCAGAAGTCGATCTTCGGCGACCACATCGACGCGATGCGCGCCGCCGCGCCGGAGAACCAGAAGAACATTCAGGACGATCTCTCCGCCTACTGCTTCGGCGATTTTTATACGAGAAAGTTTTTGCCCATCCACGAGCGCGAGCTGCTGACGTTCTCGATCCTCGCTTCTCAGGGCGGCTGCGAGGGGCAGGTCAAGGCCCACGTCGGCGGGAACGCCACCGTCGGCAACGGGAAGGAGGTCCTGCTCGCGGCGCTCACGGTGTGCCTGCCGTATATCGGCTTCCCGCGCACGCTCAACGCGCTTTCCTGCATCAACGAGGTCCTTCCGGAAGCGAAACAGTGAGAAATTTCAATAGATAGGAGTGCAGTAGAATGAAAATCTTAGTTGCCTATTTTTCCGCCAGCGGCCAGACTGCGAAGCTTGCCAAGACCCTTGCCGGTGTGACCGGCGGCGACCTCTTCGAGATCGCGCCCGAGACGGCCTACACCGGCGCCGATTTGGACTGGATGGATAAAAAGAGCCGCAGCACCATCGAGATGAAGGACCCCAAGAGCCGCCCCGCCATCGCGGGCAAGGTCGCGGATATGGCGCAGTACGACACGGTGTTCGTGGGCTTTCCCATCTGGTGGTATCAGGCCCCGCACATCATCGAGACGTTCCTCGAAAGCTACGACTTTTCGGGCAAGACCGTCATCCCCTTTGCCACCTCCGGCGGCAGCGGCATGGGCGGCGAGGACGTTTTGAGATCCGCTTGCTCGAAGGGGACAAAGTGGCTCCCCGGCAAGCGCCTGAGCAGCCGCGAGAGCATGGCAAGCGTGCAGAAATGGGTCGAGAGCCTGAGGCTGTGAGCAAAAAGCGGCCCAAGTGAACCTTTAAGCCGTCTGCGGAAAAACAAAAAAGCGTGCCAAGTGGCGCGTCACAAGCGTTTTCGCTGTGCGAAAACCTTGGTGCACAAGCAATTCACTTGCTTGTGCGCTGTTAAATGTCCCACGGATACCAAAAAGAAGAGCACCGCAAAGCGGTGCTCTTCTTTTTGGTGGACCTGAAGGGATTCGAACCCACGACCTTACGGATGCGAACCGTACGCTCTCCCAACTGAGCTACAGGCCCAAATAGCAATGCCGGTCTCCCAGCGCGGATTCTGTCTCTTATACACATCTGACGCTGCCGACGAACTCTAGGGTGTAGAT